>ENA-OROO01000574-OROO01000574.1-human-gut-metagenome-genome-assembly--contig:-NODE-574-length-22859-cov-5.942510_pt1 | contig 22859 bp, 18 predicted proteins | sample MGYA00242130_ERZ509052 | MGnify/ENA primary metagenome ERZ509052 (study PRJEB26280, sample SAMEA2338730) | human gut metagenome | biome: human gut; feature: human-associated habitat; material: faeces... | reverse complement strand
CTGTCTCAGCAACAACCTTACCTAAGATGTTAGTGATAACTACAGACTTACCAGCTGCGCCTTGAACGGTTACGGTACCGTTACCTGCGATTACGGATACACCTTCAGTAGCGATCTCATCGTTAGAAGTAACGAATTCATCATCTTCTGTCATGCGTTGTACATTGAATACCAAGGCACCGTCACCGCTAGTCTTAGCATTATCGAACTTAGCGTTCTCATCTGTGATTACCAAGCAACCATTATGCATCTTCAACCAAGCAACATTCTCTTTCGGAGCAATTGCTTCATCTTTATTGCCATAAACAGTTGTATACTGATCATCATAAACCGGTTGTCCATTAACTTCCGCTGAACCATAAACATTAGACTCAAACAAGAAAGAGTTATCTGCACCTTCTTCTGTTACATTTCCAGCCTTGTCAGGATTTACATAACGGAAAGACCAAGTTACGTTCTTATGTTTATCACCTGTCAAGTTCACAATGAAATGTTCAATTTTTGCTTTTTTATAGTTAGCGATGATTTCAGCCGTATCCAAATCAGCCGGAGCCATCTTCTCGAAACCATTTGTCAATACATACAAGCTGTCACCCATGTGAATAGCCTCAACGAAACCAACGCGAGTATAGCTGCTATTAACACTTGAGTTAGTACTTAATTTATACGGATTAGCAACCTTTCTTTCATCATAGACCTTCGCTGAATCAGAGAAGTTTACCAAATATTTACCATAGTGGTAGCCAGCGTGAGCAGGAGTAGCGTGTGAGCAGTGAGCAGCATCAACCTTATTACCAGCATTATCATAGTGATTATGCGCATAAGTACAAGGTACACCCGGAGTTCCCGGTACATCTACGTGAGCCGCAGAGATCAAATATTGAGGTTTGATATTACCTGCGCCACGATTTACCCAAGCCGTATCGATATGGAAGAACAATTTACCATTAGCTTTATCCTTATTCCAGATACCAGCGTAGTTAACCACCTTGTCTTGCAAGTTCTTGTTCCACTCATCCATCAAGTACTCACCACGTACGCTCTCTACGAATGCCAAGCTATCGCAAGCGTCTGTAGCGCTCTCACCCAATGCTACGTTGTTGAAACGACGGTATAATGGAGAGTCATCTGTTACCACAGCGAAAGCGGATGTACGAAGTTCACGATTATTGCCTTGATTGAACTTATCATCTGTAGAACCTTGTAATAAGTCCAGAGTATTATCATCAACAGAAACTTTTACACCATTCGTATATTCATCAGATGAATAAGTAATTATAGATTCTGCCGCACCAACAGAAGCACGAGCCTTTACTTCTGAATTATCTTTTACGATGAAGAATTCTTTATTATCTTTATCATAAACTTTTACTATTTCAGCTTCAACTAACGCATAATAGTGCTTACCGTCCACACAGTTGTTTTCTTTTAAGAAGAACGGAGTTTTAGTATCCTTCTTCATCATATACTTTTTAGCAACATCATCGTAAGACAAATAGCTCTCGCCATTCTTAACATAGTAAACATTTCTTACCAAGCTATCGCCAACACCATAGTTATCATTCTTAACCACGATCTCCAAACGGAAGTTAGTCTTATCACCGTTCTCGTTTACACGAACGATAGAATCCTTACCAGCCGGAGTATACAAATATTTATCTAATGCCAAACCATGTAAATAATTGAATACATATGTCTGAACCTTAGCGGAATCCTCTGTCAAGTATCTGTAACCAACCTTTAAGTTATTAGCGTCTTTAACAGGGATAAAACTCAAAGTATCAGCAACACCGTTATTATAGAAGAATACATCTTTGCTATCTTTTACAGCATACAGCTGAACAGTTTTCTTATTCAGACCTACAGCATTATCAGACAAATCGTTGAACTCACGGTTCTGGATCGTAATAGAAGCAGTAGAAGCCGTACCATTCTTTGTAATAACCCACTGAGCTGCCGGAATATGGTTGAAATCTTGGCGATCTGCTTGTTTTGCCCAACCAAAATTACCAGCCAAGTTAGCCAATGCATAAGCGTTGTTTTGTTCCGGTTTATTACCGCCAGTAGATTTATATTGAATCATATAAACACCGTCTGCCAAAGTTGTTTGAGTCAAACCCGTGAAGTTTGTACCAAGTTTGATAACTGTTTTCTGAACATCCTTAACAGCAACAAGAGCACCAGCAGTAGTACCATCTGTTTCATCTGTATTAACAGTCAATACATTCGTACCGGCCAAACGAGCCATGTAAATGTATTTATCAATAGCTGCTGTTTGAGTTCCCTTAGCAGAAGCTGTGTTATCAGAAAGTACCCAATTAGAGTTGTTGTTCTCCTCTTTCACCCATTTAGCGAAATCCTCATCAGATACACCGCCGTTTTTAGTAATCTTATAAACAGCCTTCTGAACTTGAGCATACAGCTCATCTCTCTGAGCGTTATAAGTGAACTTAAATTTATAAGAACCCTCATTACGGCCATCAGCGTTTAGTTCATCACAAGCAAACTTCAAGAACTTGCTAGTCTCTGTTCCGTCATAATAAGCGGTATCAACTACAACATATGCTTTCTTGTCACCAATCTTTTGGTCTTTAGCTTGCAATGTTACCCAATAGCCTCCATTTTGAGTATCAAATTCCTGATCCCCTGCATGTAAAGCTGTAGCAGTTAAAACATTCTTATTATTCCCTGAAGTCTCCGGATTCATCGTTAAGCCAAAGAACATTTTAGCGATAGCTGCATTATTGCCCTTTACTGAATGTAATAAAGTATTCAATGCGTCACTATCCAAAGAAATACTTGCAGGAATATTTGCTTGGTCAGAAGACAAAGCTATAGCAGCAGTAGAGATTGCACTTTTCTTTGCTTTCTCCAAATAAAGTTTGCTACCTGACTGAGCTATATAAACAACATTCTCACCATCAATATAAGAAACCAAGATATCCTTTCCACCCACTGTCTCAACAACCCACTCAGAAGCACTTCCTCCTAAAGCCAATGGAGCAGCACTAGCGATCTTTTGAGACTTGTTATTGTCATCCACAGCGATAGCTGTAGCAGGATCTACAGACAATGTTAAACCGGTAGCCTTATTTACGAAAGAATAAAGAGTTCTTCCTAAAGAAGTCTTCACGTTAGAGACAGTCCATGTTGCTGGATTCAACTCTTTTAAATCAGAAAGAGTTGTAGGATCAAAGCTCAATGCACCATAATTATTCTCTGTATTTACAGATAAGTAATTTGATGATGCACCCAACAAAGTAGCCTCGCCCTTCTTAGCGTTTATGCTAGCTCCCGCAGAGAATGCAGTCGCCAACATAGCACTAGCTAAAAGCGTAGTAATCTTTTTGTTCATAAATCAAAAATTTAATATTAATAATAGTGTTAATTAAAGTCCATCCCACCGTTTAGCACCCTTGTTTTTCTCGAAAACGACTAGTCTAAACGATCGTTTAGATCTTGCATTTTTTTAGAAAGCAAAAAGATGATGCTCTTTTGTCATATTCGTGACACTTTGATTAATATATCCTGTTGAGAAAAAGATATATAGCAGGACAAAATTTAATCGGAAAAGGTTGCCAGTCTCGGAGAAATGCCTACCTTTGTAAACGAATAATTGAAACGATCGTTTTTTACAGTCGTTTTCAATCTAAATATTTTTATTGTTATCATAGATACTTCTCATAATAGCCTGCGCCAAAATCAACAAATGACACTTTATATTTAGAGAACAACCTCATTATTTTAAAATGTACATAACCCCGCTTCCAAAGTCAGCTAGCTTCGTTGGCAAAGTAAGTTAACTTACTTGGGCATTTAAGTTAGCTTACTTTGCCATTTAAGTTAGCTTACTTTTTGGCCCTTCTATACAGCCCAAAAAAAATACGGAAATTTGCTATTCTCGGAAAGCATTCTTATCTTAGCAAATTATAGCAGATTATAGCAAAGAGAGAGTTTCATGTTAGCAGCCATTCATATACAGTTAATCGTTGGTACGATATTTATCATATTGTATAGCGTCACTATATTAGGACTGGTATTAGTTATCATTACAGAGAATAGGAATCCGTTAAAGACAATTCCTTGGGTAATCGTCTTATTATTAGCACCCGGTATCGGACTGCTTTTCTATTTCTTCTTTGGACAAGATAACCGGAAACAACGGATCATATCGAGGCGTACCTATAAACGCATCATGAAAAGGCCGCAAGAGGGTAAATTACCTCAAGACGCCTGCGTAGTTCCGGACCCCTATAAACCTTTATCGACCTTGTTGACTAACACCAACCAATCCTCCCTCCTATACGGAACACAAATCACGATTTATACGAATGGTACCGATAAGTTCAAAGACTTGCTGGAAGAGATCCAGAAAGCGACTCACCATATCCATATACAATATTATATATTCTGTGATGACGAGATAGGAAAACAGGTGCAACAACTCCTTATCAAGAAAGTAAAAGAAGGCGTGAAGGTACGTGTACTTTATGATGATGTGGGTTGCTGGAATGTAAAAGACGGCTTCTTTAAGGAAATGAAGGAAGCGGGTATCGAGGTATATGCGTTCTTGAGGGTAGCGTTCCCCGTTTTCACCAGTAAGGTGAATTACCGGAACCACCGCAAGATTATCGTGATAGACGGTAAAGTCGGGTTTATGGGAGGCATGAATATAGCCGACCGATACGATAAGGGAACCTCTTGGGGCACATGGAGGGATACGCATTTCAAATTCGTAGGGAAAGGAGTACACGGGCTTCAATCCGTATTCCTCATCGATTGGTACGTGGTTAGTAAAAAACTCTTGAACGATCGGATTTACTATCCGGCTGCCGAAATCTATAGCGATAATATTATGCAAATCGCCACTAGTGGTCCGGTAGGTCAATGGAGAACTTTGTTGCAAGCGACCATTTTCATGATCGCCAACGCCAAGAAGTATATCTTTATACAAACCCCTTATTTCCTGCCTACCGAAGGATTAAACCAAGCGTTGCAAACCTCCGCCTTAGGGGGAGTGGATGTTCGTTTGATGCTGCCTAAGCGTTCCGATACACGTTCAGCGAATATGGCCAGTCATTCCTTTATCGACGAGATGGTAAAGGCCGGCGTAAAAGTATACCTCTACAAACCGGGCTTCTTGCATTCCAAGCTAGTCGTGTCCGACGACGCATTGACAAGCATCGGGTCCGCCAATATGGACTTCCGTAGCTTTGAGCATAACTTCGAGATTAACGCTTTCGTATATCAAAAGGAATTCGCCCTGCAAATGAAACGCATCTTTACACACGACATGCATCACTGTGAGCGTTTGATCCCTTCCCGCTGGTTAAAGCGCCCCCTCAAGCAACGCATGGCGGAATCATTTATGCGTCTGTTTTCTCCCCTTCTTTAAGGAAGATGCTAAAGTTCACGGAGCCATACACCCGGTGCTGATAAAAATAAGGCAAAGATGAGAAGTCATTGGTCTTAGGATGTTCCATGATGAATATCCCTCCATTCTTTAGTAAATCACGCTCGAAAACCAAGGCGGGTATTTCCGGCAACTCCGGCAAGGCATATGGGGGATCGGCAAAGATGAAATCGAAACTTTGCTTAGGGGCTGAATTCAAATAACGGAAAACATCCCCACGAATCAGAGCCAACGCATCCGTCTTCAGCTCTTTCGCTACCTTGGCTATAAAAGAGGCATGAGCGTTATTTTTCTCTATGGCGGTTACATTCCGGCATCCTCGTGAGATCAACTCAAAAGAGATACTTCCGGTTCCGGCAAAAAGATCCAACGCATCCATACCTTCCAGATCCACCAAATTATTTACTACGTTAAAAATATTCTCTTTCGCAAAATCCGTCGTAGGACGTGCGCTAAACGAAGAGGGCACGTCAAAACGCCGACGACCGTATATACCGCTTATTATTCGCATATTAATAAAGATATTAAATCCATAGGGGCTTTCGTTACATCCGTTCCCAGCAAATAGGCTTCCGAAGGGATCTCCACCGGCTTAACATGGCGTAAATAGGCTCGCAATCGCTCCAGAACCCGCATTCGCGAGGAAGATTCCCCCGCTAAAAGCAACTGGTCCTTTTCTTGGTCCAATCCCGCCTGTTTCCATACATATAATATATAGTATACTATATCGTCCGATTGGTCGATCGGGTAAGAGTTCACAAATAAGAGTTTCCCTTGAGCATAGCACGCCACATCCATCCGCTTTCGTTCTATCACGACATACATTTGCCGGGGTAAGCTAGCACTACTTTCTTTTGTCCATAGCGTTAGCGGAGAAGTCATGTAGTGGGAGAAAAAAGGATGCAAAAGAGAACGGGAGCAAAATTCGTAAACCTCCTCGTCCACACCAAACACCAACTTAGCCTGTTGTTCCTTTAAAATATCGGTTAAGCAATGCAATTCCAGTGTAGAAAAGCAGAAATCCAATAAATGCCCTTCCTTACCGTCCCCCCAATAATTATCAGGGACCAAGCTATATTCCGGAGATACACAGATCACGTTAATCCGTTTATAAGTCCACGTAAGAAACTCATGAGCGAAGAAAAACTCCTTAAGGGAAGAAATGAAAGAGACCGCCCGATCGAATTCCGTTTCCCGATAAAAGAAACTTCCTCCAGCCGAGGGATCATACCCGGAAAAAGAAAGTCCACCCGACCGAAGCCGGATGGACACTATATACTTTTCCGAATTATCAGTAGTTAACGTATCAGGAATGCTGATAGTCATATGAGCCGCTGATTATTCCCAGTTACCTGCGTTGTTATTAATTTCTTCCAAAGAACCTACGCGCAATCCCGGGAACTTACCTTGTTTCTCTGCCTTGTCGATCAAGTTATAAGTCAACTGAGCATCCATGTCACGCAAATATTCTTTGTAAGGAACCTCACAAGCGAATACTTTGATCTCATAACCAGAACCAGATTTCAACGTAGCCGTATCCATCTTGAAAGTAATCTTTTCACCCGGAACGGCCGGAACATAACGCATAGCCGCTACATCATAGTTCTTACCCAGCAAAGTATCTTTCGCCAATACCCACATGGTATCACGTCTGATTAAACCTTTCTTAACAGCCTCTGCTTCTGTCATACCTTTCTCCAACTGCTCATCCGTCAATACACCTTCCTTGATCAAGAACGGCAACTTATCCGTATTCAAGAATTTCTCCAAATCGTCGAAACTTCCGGCATGAGTCTTATACATGTTCTTGTATTCGATCTGAGCCTTACGGATTTCAATCAAACGGGCGATGATCGCATTGTCACGAATAGTCTTCTGATCATCATACTCAATCGGACCAGTGACGCTCTTGTAGCACATGTAAACTAGCAGTACAACTGCGGCAGCTAATAAAATCTTTAATGTAACTTTCATGGTTTGTATTGTTTTTTGAATTTATTTCGTTCGGCAAATTTAAAAAAGAATATTTAATACACTACCTTTATCGCGAAAATTATTGCGATCAAAATGATAAATAGTTACATAAGCCAGCAAATCGAACGAAATTTCCCCTATAAACCGACGGATGATCAGTTTTTAGCGCTTCATACGCTTACCGAATTTCTCTTGTCTGAGGAACCGGACAGCCTTCTACTGATGAAAGGCTACGCAGGAACCGGAAAAACCTCTCTGGTCGGGGCTTTGGTGAAAACGCTTAACGAACTAAAGCAAAAAACGTTTTTGTTGGCTCCAACCGGACGAGCAGCTAAAGTTTTCTCGGGCTACGCTGGCCAAAAAGCGTATACAATTCATAAAAAAATATATCGTCAACGGGCGTTTTCCAATGAGCCGACGGGCTTCATGCCGGCAGATAATTTACATAAAGATACACTTTTTATCGTCGACGAGGCTTCTATGATCGCCAACGAGGGATTGGATTCATTTGTTTTTGGCTCCGGACGCCTGTTGGACGATTTAATCCAGTATGTCTATTCCGGGGAAAACTGCCGTCTTATCCTAATGGGAGATGTCGCACAGCTTCCTCCGGTGATGCAAACGGAGAGTCCCGCCTTGAATCCCGAGATATTACGGGGTTACAACCTACAGGTTTGGGAGATAGCGTTAACTCAAGTCGTACGCCAAAGCGAGGACTCGGGAATCCTGTTCAACGCAACCCGGCTACGAGACGCACTACGAAACCACACGGTCGAGATCTTTCCGAAATTACAATTAAAAGGCTTCTCCGATTTCACGAAAGTCAATGGAGATGAGCTAATTGAGGAAATATCTTCCGCCTATAGCCGCGACGGTATGGAAGAGACAATGATTATCTCCCGCTCGAATAAACGAGCAACGATTTATAATAACGGCATACGTAACCGTATCCTATACAGGGAAGAAGAGCTATCGTCCGGCGATCGTTTAATGGTAGCGAAGAACAATTATTATTGGACAGCGAATTGCAAGGAGATGGACTTTATAGCGAACGGAGAGATCATTCAAGTCATGCGGGTACGCCGTGTCACGGAGATGTATGGCTTCCGCTTTGCCGACATCACGGCTCGTTTTCAAGATTATGATCTGGAAATCGATTTGAAAATCCTATTGGATACTTTACAGACCGACTCCCCCGCCCTCCCTAAGGAGCTAAACGACAAGCTCTTTTACACCATATTGGAAGATTACGAGGACATTCCTACCAAGGCGGGAAAAATGAAAAAGATGAAGGTAGATCCTCATTACAACGTCGTCCAAGTAAAATACGCTTATGCGGTAACCTGCCATAAAGCCCAAGGCGGCCAATGGATGAACGTCTTTCTCGATATCGGTTACATCACGGAGGAAATGCTTGGTGAGGATTTCTATCGGTGGCTCTACACGGCTTTTACCCGGGCGACCCATCACCTATATCTGGTGAATTTACCGGACGAGTTCGTCGAATGATTTACAATATTTTAAGATCGAAACTGGCAACATTGACAAGAAATACTTATTTTTGTTGCAAAACATACGTATGTCCGGATGATTTATAGCATCTGAAAAACATATAGAAATGGCAAACAAGGAAAAAATAGATTATCTATTGATCGATATCAGGGAGCTGGAGAAGTTGGTAGCCGGAATGAGGGACGCGGAAATTTATCCCGCCTCTTTCTTCAACCAGACCTTCCAGTTGACCCACAAGGTATTGAAGGAGCTTCATACGCTGGAGGAGTTTCAGTTAGAGGCTTTGCGTAAACAAATGGAGGAACATCAACGACTTATCGATTCTATTCCCGTAAGTAAACCTTTACAGATGCCGGAGGTGCAACCGGCTCCGGAAGTATCCCCTACGATCGAGGTCGTACAGGTACAAGAACCGGTCGTTGAGGAACCTATCGTAGTAGAACCAATTGTCGAAAAAGTGATCCCAGAAGAAAAGATCGTACAAGAGACAATCCCCTTGAAAGAGATAGAGATTCCACATAAAACTATATTAGCGGATAAATCCAGTATTTCACTGAATGATATATTGGAGAAAAAGAATCTTTCTGATTTCCGTAAGGCATTCAGTTTAAATGATCGTTTCCGCTTCAGAAGGGAATTATTCGGAGGAAATGAGGAGAAAATGAATAAGGCGATCTCAGACCTGAACGATCTTAGCTCGTACGAGGAATCGGTCACTTATCTGAACAAGGTGTTGAACTGGAATATAGAAGACGCTTCCGTAGCCGATTTCATCAAGCTATTGGAAAAACGCTTCTCATAAATATACGATATGGCAAAATTGACTGTAGTCCCAACCCCTGTTGGTAACTTGGAAGATATGACATTCCGGGCGATCCGTGTGCTAAAAGAAGCTGATCTTATTTTAGCGGAGGATACCCGTACGACCGGCATCTTGCTGAAACATTTCGAGATACAAAACAAGATGCAGTCCCACCACAAGTTCAATGAACATAAGACGGTGGAGCAAATCGCGGCCCGTATCAAGGGAGGCGAGAATATCGCCCTTGTTTCCGATGCCGGTACGCCGGCCATCTCCGATCCGGGATTCATGTTGGTGAGGGAATGTGTTCGCCAAGGGGTAGACGTAGAGTGCCTGCCCGGAGCTACAGCTTTCGTGCCCGCCTTGGTAGCGTCCGGATTACCCAATGAGAAGTTCTGTTTCGAGGGGTTTCTCCCTCAAAAGAAAGGAAGGCAGACCCGGCTAAAAGAATTGGCTTTGGAATACCGGACTATTATTTTTTATGAATCACCTTTCCGTCTGCTCAAGACCTTGACACAATTCGCCGAGTTTTTCGGTACGGACCGCCAAGTATCAGTATCCCGGGAAATATCCAAATTACACGAGGAAACCGTACGAGGCTCCTTAGAAGAAGTAATTCAGCATTTTACCGTGAACGAACCAAGGGGTGAGATTGTTATTGTATTAGCAGGCTTAAAAGATAAAAAGGACAAAGAGACAGAAAAAGATGTTTAACTTAACAAGCAAAAAGAACATGAAGAAAGTATTATTAGTATGTGTCTGCACAGCCATGCTGGCCTCTTGCGGCCAAAATTCAGCGGATTACAAGAAACTAAAGGCTGAGAACGATTCTCTACGTATCGAGAATACGAAGAACACGGATGAGCTTAATGATATGCTCTCCACCCTAAATGATATTGAATCTGATTTTCAATCTATACGTGATGCCGAGAATTATTTGACAATCCAACAACAAACCGGCGGTGAGCTAAATCAGTCACGCAGAGATCAAATCAAGCAGAACATGCAATTGATCAGCGAGACCTTGAAGAAGAACAAGGAGCAAATCAGCCAGTTGGAGGAGAAATTGAAGAAAAGCGGTATTCAATCTTCCGCATTACGAAAGACGATCGATCGTCTTTCCTCCGAGCTGGATCAAAAGGCAACGATGATTGTCGCTTTGCAAGAGGATTTGGCAAAGAAGAACGTACGTATCCAAGAATTGGACGAGATGGTAAGTTCCTTGAATGAGGATGTGGAAAGTCTGGCTACTACCGCAGCCGCTCAATCCGAGAAATTGAACGCTCAAGATAAAGCCCTTCACACGGCTTACTACTGTTTCGGTACTTCCAAGGAATTGAAGGAACAGAAGATCTTATCCGGTGGTGGCCTGTTCTCTAAATCTAAAGTATTGCAGAGTGGTTTCAACAAGGATTATTTTATCTCTATCGATATCCGTGAGGTAAAAGAAATTCCTTTGTTCGCAAGCAAGGCTAAACTAAAATCCAATCATCCGGAAGGATCTTATGAGTTCGTAGAGGATGAAGACGGAAACTTGACCTTGAAAATAAATGACGAGAAGGCTTTCTGGAGCCTAGGCAAGTATTTAGTGATCGAAGTTGGATAATGATTTATAAAAGTATATTTATCGATTTGGACGATACCCTTTGGGATACGTACCATAACAATAAAGAATGCCTTGAAGAGCTATATACCGATTACCACTTTAATCGGTATTATGCCTCCTTCGAGGCTTTCTTTGATATTTATATGCCTCATAATCTAGACTTATGGGCCAAGTACCGTTCGGGGGAAATAGACCGGCAAACCTTAATCTTGGATCGATTTCTCTATGTACTTCGTCCGTTAGGAATAGAAGATAAGAAAACCGTCTTATCGGTAAATAATGATTTCTTGCAACGCACGACCACCAAAACCCGATTAGTGCCCGGAGCCATTGAATTATTGGAATATCTTCGCCCTTCCTATCGGTTATTTATTTTATCCAATGGATTCCGTGAGGTACAATTCAAGAAACTTAGCAACGCAGGCTTGGCTCCTTATTTCGAACGGATGATCCTGTCCGAGGACGCTAATATACAAAAACCCCATAAAGGTATTTTCGACTTCGCCTTAAAGAACACGAACTCACGCCGGTCCGAGAGCTTAATGATCGGGGATAGCTGGGAAGCTGATATCATTGGGGCTTACCAATCCAAGATCGACCAGATATGGTTGAATCCTGAAGGATTACCTGCCGTAGGCTTCATCCCAACCTATACAGTCCGCTCCTTGGATGAGATCCGGTCCATCTTATAAGATATCCTTTCTTACAATGCCCATTATAGAGTGCTTACGATGGGCATTATATGATCCTTAGAATGGGCATCATAAAGACCTTACAATGCCTATTCTAAGAACTACATCTTAATACATTATAAATTAACTGATTACTTATCGGCAGTCACCAGATATTGACGAAAGCCCTCAGAGTATTCCGGATGATACCCGTCTCCTATCGAATCGGAACAAATAATAAAATAGTCAAGGCCGGGCACTTTAGCGCATAAGGATTTAGCCTCCTCCGAACCTAAGACCATAAATGCGGTAGCATACGCATCAGCGGTCATGGCATCCGGGGCGACAATCGTAGCGCTAAGGATATCCCGCTGTACAGGGCAACCTTCACGGGGATCGATCGTATGGGCGTATTTACGTCCATCCTTTATATAAAAATTACGATAATTGCCTGATGTAGCCATTCCTAACGGTTTCGGGAAGCTAACGATCTGCTCGAGTTCTTGATTCATGCCGGCAGCGTCATCCGTAGGCTTCGTGATCCCTAAGCGCCAATCCATGCCCGAGGGATTCACGCCTTTCACACGCATCTCGCCACCAAACTCCACCAAATAATTACGGACCCCTTTCTTCTCCAGCATCTGAGCTATCATATCGCAAGCCGTTCCATCCGCCAAAGAAGAAAAGTTCATCATTAAGCGAGGATCGTCCTTCACGATGCGATCCCCTTCTAAACGAACTTTCTGAAAACCGATAAACTGACGGACACTGTCGATATGGGCAGGGGTTACGCTATCCTTCCGGCTGAAGCCAAACCCCCAAAGGTTGATCAACGGGGCGCACGTCACGTCGTAGGCCCCATTTGTCTCGGCAGATACTTCCAGTGCCTTCTTAAAGACTTTTTGGAAGAGCGTATCTACCCGTATGTCACGGTTCTGGTTTACCTGACTGATTACCGAAGTAGAATCAAAAGCATTAAACAGGTGGTAGAAATATTTCAACTGCTCGTCAATCTCCTTATCCAATGGTTTAGTATGCTCAAACTTAATATGATAAGGTGTATGAAGCCTTCCGGATACCTCATAGTATTGGGGAGCCTGTTCACAACTTATCAACAAGATATTAACAAGTAAGCAAAGGATGGAGAATCGACTTTTCATATTAGAACTCTGATGTAAAATGGAACTTAATATCCGGAAAATCCTGTTGGGCCATCATCAATACATAGCCGGAATCCGCTAAATAAACATCACGGCCTTCCTTATCCAACGCCATATATTGCGCCTTACGTTTCTTGAAATTCTCCAATGCCTGTTGGTTATCACTCTCGATCCAGCAAGCCTTATATAGGCTGATCGGCTCCCATTTACATTGAGCGGCATACTCATGCAACAGGCGGTATTGAATAACCTCAAACTGCAATTGTCCCACCGTACCGATAATCTTCCGGCCATTGAATTGATTGGTAAACAACTGAGCGACACCCTCGTCCATCAATTGCTCGATGCCCTTGTTCAATTGCTTTGCCTTCATCGGATCGGCGTTCTCTATATATTTGAACATCTCGGGCGAGAAGCTCGGCAACCCCTTGAAATGCAATTCCTCTCCGGAAGTCAACGTATCCCCTATCTTAAAGTTCCCGGTATCCGGCAAACCGATAATATCACCCGCGAACGCCTCATCCACCACTTCTTTCTTCTGAGCCATGAAAGCCGTCGGGCTACTGAAACGCATCATCTTACCGAAACGTACATGCTTATAGTTCGCGTTACGCTCAAAACGACCGGAACAAATCTTCACAAAAGCGATACAACTGCGATGGTTCGGGTCCATATTCGCATGGATCTTGAAAATAAAGCCGGTGAAATTATCCTCATTCGGGTCTACCACACGCTCTACCGCATGGATCGGACGTGGCGAGGGAGCGATACGGATAAAGCAATCCAATAGCTCTTTCACACCGAAGTTATTCAGAGCGGAGCCAAAGAATACCGGAGCGATATCCCCATCCAAATACGTATTCACATCAAATTCGGGATAAACCCCCTCTATCAACTCTATATCCTCACGAAGCTTTGCGGCTTGCGTAGGATCAATATAAGTCTCGAGATCCGGACTCGTGATATCCTTGAATTCCACATTCTCCGTCACATATTGCTTACTCGGGGTATATAGGTTCAGTTTCTGCTCGAAAATATTGTATACGCCCCGGAAACGTTGTCCCATATCGATCGGCCAACTCAATGGGCGTACCTTTATCTGTAATTCTTCTTCTATCTCATCCAGCAAATCAAAAGGATCTTTACCATCACGGTCCATCTTGTTGACAAAAACGATCACCGGAGTCTTACGCATACGGCAAACCTCCATCAACTTACGAGTCTGCGCCTCTACTCCCTTAGCGATATCGATCACGATAATAACGCTATCCACCGCCGTCAAGGTACGGAACGTATCCTCGGCGAAATCTTGGTGGCCCGGTGTATCCAAGATATTAATCTTATGATCGGAATAATCAAAAGCCATTACGGAGGTAGCTACGGAGATACCGCGTTGCTTCTCAATCTCCATCCAGTCGGACGTGGCAGTCTTCTTGATTTTATTAGACTTCACCGCTCCCGCTACATGGATAGCGCCACCAAATAACAATAATTTCTCGGTAAGCGTAGTCTTACCGGCATCCGGGTGGCTGATTATGGCAAACGTTCTTCTTCTTTCAATCTCTTCTGAATACTGGCTCATTCTATTTTATATGTATATATTGTTATCAGTTACACTTTGTTATTCATGCAGTAGGCCAAGCTAGTCTCCCAATGGGGAATCGTCAGTCCGTACGTGCTTTTTATCTTACCTTTATTCAATACGCTATAATGCGGGCGGCTGGCCGGTGTCGGATAATCCTTGGTCTCTATGGGTATCACCCGGTTATTCATACCTGCTATTTGCAAGATCTTTACCGTAAAATCATACCAGCTACACACCCCCTCGTCCGAGAAATGATAGATACCCGGTATAAATTTACCCGCCTCGGCACGTTCCAGCACGGCAAGCATAGCGACCGCTAAATCTCCGGCATAAGTAGGCGTACCCACTTGGTCGAATATGAAACGCAACTCATCCCGCTCCTTTCCCAAACGCAATACCGTCTTCATAAAATTGTTTCCATACTCGGAATACAACCAAGCCGTACGGATAATCACGGAATCCGGACACACCTCCATCAAGGCCTGCTCTCCCGCCAGTTTCGTACGTCCATATACGGAAACAGGACAAGTCGCATCGCTTTCCAGATAAGGACGGCAACTCGTTCCATCGAACACATAATCGGTAGATACATGAATCACCTTCGCACCTACGGCATGAGCGGCCTCACCTAAGTTCCGTACCGCATCCCGGTTGATGCGCATACACAAATCCTCATGCTCCTCCGCTTTATCCACCGCCGTATAAGCGGCGCAATTCATGACATATTGAACATCATTTTCCAAGACATATTTCCGGACGGCTTCCTTGTCGCAAATATCCAACGTATCTATATCCGTAAAAAGAAAATTATAGCCGGGATACTGGCTGATACGAGCGTGGATAGAACTTCCCAATTGACCGTTCGCTCCGGTTACCAAAACTGTCTTCATGTCTATATCTATTATTAATCCTCTAGTTTAAGTTCCCCTTTCATATCTTCCCGATATTTCTCGGCGAGCAACGCCAAGAAGGAACTGATTTGTTTAATGCCCTCTAACGTCTCCGCACTCACCTCTTTCCCTTGCATACGCAAAAGCAGATAGCCATATACGGCGGCGAAACAAGTTTCTAGCTCCGGCAGATCCTCTCCACCCGATTTAGCCCGGAGCTGTACGATATAAGGAAGCGTCTTATAATAAGCCGCACTATAAACCATCTCTTTCGGAGATTTCAAAAGACGGAGATGCAAATCGGTCAAAGTAATAATCACATTCTTGTTCAATTGGATATGACCTTTCTCCATCACCCCTTCGCTACGCATCATCTCGATCAATTCCTCATACCATTGAGCGATTTCCTTCTTCACCTCCTCGGGCTGGTCGTAATGGGCGATCACCGTGCGGTTGATCGAATCCATATCGAACTTATTCGCTCGGATCAAGTCCTCAACCTGCCACATATAAAGCAGATATTCAGCGATATTCTCTTTTCTTTTTTGTCTAGCTATTATCATATCGGCAAAGATAAACTATATTCCGATAACGCTTGATAAAAATCCGCATCTTTAACGCCTAACTGCCGGCAAGCCAAACGTGCCGCATTCAGATTGATCAAGAAATAGCGATTGGGAATCCGTACCGGATAGTCTCCGTAGCGAGTATGCAGAAAAGTCTGCCCGTCTTTCTCCACGACCGGATGTTCCTCAAAAGGGATAGCGGTGATATCGCTCCGGACGTCCCCTGCCAACTGACTGACAGTATCATCACCTCCAAAATAAATCAATTTCCCTTCCCGCTCAATAGAAACGGAGAAAGATTGATAAGTGGATAAATAGGCCTCCGGAGTCGCATGATCCGTCTCGGTAGACCAAGATAAATTCGTCAGGATGGCGATATGCGGACGATAGAATTCCAATTGGAAACGCTTGTCCAAGGCAGAGGTGATATGCTCATCTCCTTCGATCAAAGCGATACGTGCCTCATAACTCAAATGTATCCGATTCGGAAGCGAGTCCACCTTGCTAGTCAACGCATAGTCGAACGCCAACTTTTGCCGGCGCAACGCACAGACCATCATGGAAATAATTGTCTTCTTTCCACGACTACCCGCCACAACAACCCGAGTTTTCGACCGAGTCCGTTGAAATATAAATTCCGGAATGGATTGGATTAACATCCCCAATTCCTTCGCACGCAATAATTCCGGGTTATCTTGCTTTACTTTAGCACCCAAAACCACCGAGTGAATATCTTTTATTAATTTCTCCGGAAACCACCCATCCCCATAACAGGTACAGCCTGCGTTATGAAGTCTTCCTATCATCTCTTCAGTCAGACCACAACCGGAAGCGCTTACCTCATATCCTTTTTCTCGAAGTGCTAGGGCTAGATCTAAAACCAAAGGTTCGGTTACGGAGATCAAATGAACTTTTCGCATCGTTTTGATTTTAGCGCAAAAGTACGACTTTTATAAATACCTTCGGCACAAAGAAGCGAAAAATTAGATGCCCTCGATACGTTTAATGGTCGTGACCTCTTCTTTTCCCGAGGCCTCGACCAGCCTTTCCTTCGAGATTAGAACCGGAGTCCGTATAAATTCCGGGACATTAAAAGAGAACAGGGAACGCTCATAATAATCCGGAGACGCTTGCGGTAACAAGAAGGGCTTGCCGCACTGCCCCCGCTCATCCACATGCACCAAATACGGACGTGTGAAAAGCCCATCGCCCCGCCGGCTGGAAAAGACAAACCAACGACTATTGCCGCTCCAAGAATGATAGCTCTCTACATCCGGGCTATTCACTTCCGGCAAAGAATCGATTGCCCCGGTAGACAGATCCAGCATATGCAAATCCGCATCCTTATGCCAAATAGAGAAATTGCCATAATCGGACACCGTATAAAGTAGCCGCTTCCCATCCGGGGAGACTCTCGGGAACTTAACACTCCGGCCCGCTTCTCTCGCATTATATAAGGTATCCACTTGGGTTCCAATCGAACCGTCTTTCGGATCAAAAGCGACTCGTAACAGGTTATACCGGACATCCCGATAATTTTCTGGCATACAGACAGAATCCGCCGAACAGAACAGCAGATAGTTGCCATCCGGAGTAAAAGTGGGAAAAGTCTCATAACACGCCATAGAAGCCAATAATGGCGAACTGAATACCCTCTCCTTCTCCGTGTCATAGATCAGCACGTCCGATTCCACGTCATATACCTCAATCCGATTCTCATCGGAAAGATGGAAGTCCTGGTGGGTCTCATTGGTAGAAAAAGCAACATACCGGCCGGATGGATGCCAATACGGATAAACGAACGAAGCCGGCTTACCGTCCCGTTCCAACGCAATCTTCTTTACCTGCCGATGATCAATCAAGTAAGTCCCATTATGAGAACCCCGCTGATGAAAAAGCATTTGTTCCCCTTGTCGCTCACAAAAGGCATGGCAGTTCATACAACTATTATTTGTCGATTGGTTATCAAGAATAGACTTTTCAACATAGTTTTCAACACATCGTTGATAAATCCCCATCTCGTTCCACATCCGATATCCGGGAAAAATACGGCGATACACCAAATAAGCGTCAACGGAATCTCTTGACACATAGATAGGGAAACTCATTTGTTTCCAATCACTTTGAGGTTCTCGAAAATAAACCGTCACATCTATTTGTTTTCCTTGTGCGTCCTGCGATAAGACCTTCCAATCCGTTTCCGGCAGGTTGAAAACACCATGATCGGCTGCGATTATCAACTCCCCATTCATAGTTTTCAACCGAATTATCCCCTGTAGCTGTTGATCAACCAACTTGAAATTGGGAGGGGCCATATTGACCGGTACAGTAACTTCCCTGTAATCCGGAAACACGTCAGTTTCTCCTTGTTCCGCTTGCGTAGGAACTTCCGGCCTACAAGCTACAAGTTCCAAAAGACAACCTATAATCCAACAGATAGATAATCGCTTCATTGTTCTTCTCCTTTAAATATCTTGAAATAGAAATAATACCAATAGGTATCTCCAAATTGTCGATATATCGAGGACACATCCACTTGGTTGGCAGATCGTCCCAAAACCTGCTTGAATTCCCGGTATCGGTCTACGATCTCCGGCTGTATGGAATAGGAGGAAAGCGATATACTGTCTTTGTCCGCCAACAACAATCCGGCTTCTTGGAAATGCCGGGGTATCGGTTCCCCCTTCATGAAAGGTGTTTCTTCCAAGAATCGGCCAAATGCATCCAGCTTCTTACCCAACAAATAATAACATCCCCGGTATTCCCAACTGATCCGATGATCCGGAAGATTGTATCCACTCCATAAGGAATCGACAGGTACGGACAAACTCAGTCGATCCCTTTTCTCAACAGGCATATATTTGTCACTCAACTCCGGATCTTTATCCATTAATTCCGGATGTACCAGATAGGTAGCATAACGGCAAGCCCAATCTTTATAGAATGGCATAGCGGCAAGCAAGTCCAAATATTTCTTGGCCAGCGCCACCTCACCCCTAATCAGACAAACTTGCACGAAACGTTGCAACATGCGGGCACTCCCTTTACGTTTGGCTTGCGTAAATCCGTCCATCGCAAAACTTTCAGACAAAGAGACATCGCCAACAAGAAAATGAACATCGCTCAATAAACGATCCATGTAAAAGGTCTGATTCCAATCGGCACATAAGCTTTTCGTTCCTTTCTGATCGAAAGTAAACATCCGGTCGGCCAATTCTCCCTTATGGGCCAACGACATATTCAAATAGTTTAAGCTAACATAATTATAGATCTGCTTTCCCCGGTACTTATCAATAATAGCGTCCCATTGCCTCTCCCGGGCTAAGAAAGAGAGCTCGTCAAGCATCATGCGTTGCGCATGCCAAGGTTCCGGCAGGCAAAACCGTATGGATACCAGCACCGTGATCAGACAAACAACAAGGGCTACCCGATCCATCCATTTACTCTTCTCGCCAATCACCGGAACAAAGCGAGCGAATAAAGCAACACCGACAATCGAAAGGGTAAAGAAAGTCCATACACGATACATATAATAATGAGGTAATCGCTGTATCTCCAGATAGGCTTCCGGCATCCATCCATCAGACAAAGGTACAGGAATCCCTAACCATCCGCTAAACAAATAGATAAAAAGCGCTGGGATCAAGCAGGCAGAGGCGGCCAATCTTTGCCGCGACGTTTTGTAGCGGAGTAAGGCTAACAGCGTATATAAGAAAGCGTAACAGACAGATAGAAGCCCGGTCAGCCCACATAAAAAAAGTGTAGAGGCAATTCCGTATCCGGCAATAGAACCCGCCCTCCGCACCTTTAGCGAGACCGACAAAGCTAAAAGCATCAAAACCACGCCAACCGTCCCGTCCACCAAATACTCCCCATGAATACTCATCTTAACCAGATACAGGACCGGCAATAAAGAAAGGAACTGAATTTATTAAAAATAATAAAGATTTAATTAATGCAGGTATTGATTTGGTTGCTCCTAAATTAGGCGTAAAAGGTAATATAGCGCACGGTGTAGTAAACGCAATTTCCAATGGTCCTTCTTTACGTGAATTACAATTACTAAATTCAAATATGAATAGTTCAGATGATGAAGTTTATCATGAAACTGGAGGTATGATTAAACCTATATATAAATAAACTAAAGATTAACTATTTTCATTATTATTTATGGCGTGGGGTTTTTGGAATAAAATTAAGAAAGGTTTAAGTTCAGCAGGAAGATGGTTTAAAAATAAAATATTTAAACCTATCGGAAGAGCTGTTAAAAAAGTAGGTAAACCTATGTTAAATACTGCTGTAAAACTAGCTCCTGTAATTGGAACAGCAGTGGGCGCAAAATTTGGTAATCCTCAAATGGGAGCTCAAATAGGAGGAATAGTTCAACAAGTAGGGGGAGCTTTAGGTTATGGTAAATAAAAATTAATTTAATCAATATTTTTTATTCAAAACCTTGTAACCATTTATCAACATTCAATACACTATTAGTTCCTTTACGTGGATTTACAGGAATCTGTTTTTCAAGTGTGACATAGTTTTGTGTAGCATCTACAGCGGCTGCAAGAGCTCTTTCAATTGATTCATGAATTGCTTTCTTTCTTTGGTCTGTATTTTCATTAGCTTGTGCTAGAACTTGAACTATTCTTGCGCATGTTTCTGATAAAAGAGAGACGGCCATACCTTTTTTCTTTTTTTGCATGGAACTATCAGATTCACCCTTTTCTCGTAGCGCGCCAATAGCTGGAGAGGAAACATAGTATTTATAAAGAGATGCATTAAGTTGGATGATGCTAGCAACTGCTCTAACTTTTTTAAGTCTTTCTTTTGAAAGACTATTTTGTTGAGCTAAATAAGCCAAACACTGATCATAGTGTGGTTTCACAACATATTTCATAAATAAATTGCAAGGATTCAATGGTCTAGATTTATATCCTGTTTTAGCTAAATATTCATTAACCTTTAAAGGACCATCTGGGTTATCAGGATCAACATTTTGCATATCATACATGAATCTTTGTAATGACAATTGCCCTGGGGCAATCAAACCTTCTCTTTTAGCAGCTGCAATTCTGGAAGGGTTCCCATATTCACTTTCAATATATTCTTGATGAGCTTTATGTAATTTATATTTAGATTTACCTAAATGCCAACCATTAACATATCTAACATTACCTTCCCCATCTAAAATAAGAACTTCACTATCGCCATCTTGGTTAACATCTGTAACTTTAACTTTCCATGGCTTTGCATCAGGAAAACGGGCATTTCTTGCGTTAACCCAATATACTGCACCATCTTTTGTCATTAAACGCTTGTTAAATTTAATATCTGATTTGTTATCAAGGAGAATACGAGCTAAATCATCAACACCGCTAGCCCATCCTGGTTCATTTGCATCTTTTTTAAGACTCCTTTGAAGTTTATTTGCTGTCCAACCTTCCGGTTGATCAATAACAGTACTTAATTCATTATGAATTGGATTTTGATATTCACCCCACCAATCTTCTGAATTTCCTTCGTCATCTTGAATTGTTCTTTCAGCGCCTTCATAATCTTTAGCATTTTGTATATTAAGAGGTGATTTCTTTAAAGAATAACCACGCAACATATTCGTATTAGACATGAATAAAAATGAAGCGAAAATTGAGAGAACTGATTTTTGAATCTATCGGTAATTGAAAATAATTGAATATGGCATGTAAAGCAATTTTTTTATATATAATGTCGATATTTATTATTAAGTTTAAACGGGCGCGAAGCGTCCGTTTAAACGCGGAGATGTTTTCCCGTGCCGACACCGGCACGGGAAAACATCTGCGTATAAACGACGAATATTGAACAATAGAATTAGATTTTTTGTACAATTTACATGTACAAAATAAATCACTGAAAATATAAACTATACAAAAGTGCTGTACAATAATTTTGGGGTAATCGTAAAAAAATACTCTCACTTTTTCATAAAGAAAATTTAATTCAATTTTTAATGAAAAATACTAATTTTTAAATCATTTTATTTTTAAGATTATGAATTTTTTTATTATGATTTGAAAAGACCAAGGGGACATCTTGGTGATGTATGGCCTGGTTGGCCACATATTCCACATTTATAAACTTTTCTTTTCCTTCGTGCTCCACCAATTTCGACATTTCTTCTTGGAAAAGAAAAACGACATCCAGGAACAAGCAAACTATTTGGTGGCTTAACCTCTTGATCAGTTTTCGTTTGATTCTTTTTGTTTTGTGATGATTTTGACATTACTATTGCAATCATCATTATGCAATAATTCTTCAAAGTGATGCCATCTTTTCGGAAAATCATGGATTGATAAAATAGGAAACTTATCTTCTTAAATTCTTTGCATTAAAAGATGTCGGCATGGAACACCATAAATCATATGTAAATTGCAACATTCATCTCCATAATTTATTGGCAAACAACCTTTATATTTCAGTTCTTCATATTCTGAAGTAACTAAATTGATTGCCATTACTCCGATTTTTTTAAAATCATTATCAGATAATAAATTACTCAAGCATAAATTAGTTTTGTCGGACGCAGAAAGAATTCTTAGACGTTCAGCCCCCAAGAATATTGCTTTTGCAATTTCATGCATTGTCATGACTTTGTGATCAATTAAATTTTTGAGACTTCCAAAAAATCCTTCAACTCGATTTGA
>ENA-OROO01000549-OROO01000549.1-human-gut-metagenome-genome-assembly--contig:-NODE-549-length-23572-cov-5.026194_pt1 | contig 23572 bp, 19 predicted proteins | sample MGYA00242130_ERZ509052 | MGnify/ENA primary metagenome ERZ509052 (study PRJEB26280, sample SAMEA2338730) | human gut metagenome | biome: human gut; feature: human-associated habitat; material: faeces... | reverse complement strand
CGCCGACATTTCGGCTGCGCCGTTCCCCGATCGGGGAACGGCGTTTTTTATCATCGGCGACGGCCCCAGTTCGTAGTCTGAAAGTTGATACTTTAAATTGAATGAACAAAACAAGTTGCAAAATACAGTTTGCAACTTTACATAATAGTCATAATTTATACGACTGTATATATCTAAATATAATTTTGGTAAAAAATGGCGACCATAGGTCGCCATCGGATATAAGAGAAAAACTCCCTGAATCTACATATAGTTGGGTTATTTTAATATGGCAAAAAACGTATGGAGAATAATTTGTAAATCGTTTTTGAAAGAGATATTGGCAATATATTTTAGATTGATTTTCAATTTATCAGGCATAATTACCTCTCGGTAATATTTTTCCGGATCAGGGACTTGTGCTAATAGCTCATTTTCATTCCGATAACGAATTGAAGCAGGGTCCGTTATTCCAGGTCGTACCTGCAAAACTTTTAATTGTTCCGAAGTGTACAAATTAACGTATTTCCGGACTTCCGGTCTCGGCCCTACCAAACTCATATCACCACGGAACACATTAATCAATTGAGGTAATTCGTCCAATTTGTATTTTCGGATATAATATCCCGAACGTGTTACCCGAGGATCGTGTCCTCCGATGGTGATCAATCCCGTTTTATCTGCCTCCACTTGCATCGAACGAAATTTGAATAACCAGAAATCCTGATTACCTCGCCCGACTCTCAGTTGGCGGTAAAAGATGGGCCCCGGAGAGTCGCATTTAACCCATATTGCCAATACAAGAAGCAATGGACTTAAAATCAGCAGTCCCAGACTGCTTACAATAAGATCAAAGACACGTTTCAACGAAGCTATTATTTTGAAATGAGATTGATGAAATTAGCTAAGACATATTCTATTTCTTCATCAGAGAGACGTGTGTGTAATGGTAGTGTAATTTCGTTACGATATTGATTATAAGCGTTTGGATAATTCGCAATATCGAATCCGAGATTCTTATATGCCGTCATCATCGGCAAAGGTTTATAATGGACATTACAAGCAATGCCTCGTTCTGCCATTTTTATTATGATCTCGTTACGCTCGTCGATTTCTCGTCCTATCAGGCGTACCAGATAGAGATGACCACTCGAAGTGTGATTTTCTTTGTAATGGAGGAGTAATTGCAGGTTTTGATCTCGCAGCACTTCATCATAACGGTTGATAATCTGTTGGCGGCGGCGCAATATTTCGGGGTAACGTTTCAACTGTACCAATCCGATACCGGCCATGATATCTGTCATGTTGCATTTGAAATTAGGAGCGACAATATCGTACTCCCATGCACCGAGTTGTGTTTTGGCCAATGCATCCTTATTTTGGCCGTGAAGGGCCAAAAGTTGAAATTGTTGGTAAAGCCATTCGTTGTCGATTCCAGGAATCGAGCGCCAAGTCAGTGCTCCACCTTCTGCTGTGGTGAGATTTTTTACCGCATGGAACGAAAAGGAGGTAAAATCAGCAATCTCTCCACACATTTTACCGTTCCGTTTTGCTCCAAATGCATGAGCCGCATCTGCAAGAATAATTACTCGACCAATAGAGTTTTGCAACTTGTTGGATGGCTGGAACAGTTGTTTTTTATCGTTTGCAATAGAGAAAATACGATCGTAATCACAAATGATTCCTGCCAGATCCACCGGAATGATGACTTTTGTCCGGGACGTGATAGCCTGCGCCAGTTGCTCATAATCCATTTCGAAAGAATTCGGCGCTGTATCGACCATGACTAATTTTGCTCCCACATGGCAGGCTACGCTGGCCGAAGCCGTATAGGTATATGCCGATGTAATGACTTCATCTCCGGGCCCTACACCCAGTACCCGCAGAATCATTTCCATACAGGCTGTGGCAGAGTTCAGGCATACGACTTTGGGCGTATGGCAATATGAAGCAATTTGGCGTTCAAATTCTTTTGTGCGAGGTCCTGTGGTGATCCATCCCGAACGAAGGACTTGGGCGACTTCGATCTCTTCTGCTTCCGTCATATCTGGCGGGGAAAATGGTATTTGCATAAATTTTATATTTTTTTAGTTAAAAATCCATATACGGTACCTGTCCCATAAGCAATGTGGACAGAAAAAAATAATATCGGCAGTATGAATCCCATGTCGAATCCAAATCTGAGGCATGCCAACCCTGTTGCTCCCAGAGCTGCGATCCAATACACTACTAGTATCCATATCAATACGTTCCATAAAATAGGAACCCCCCAACCGAACAACAGACAGGAGAGCATTCCCACAACAAAACAGGCTGGAACGACGTGCCGAAGTCCTACGGCCCGTGGAAAAGTTCGCAATAATACTCCTATCGAACGTCCGTTGCGGTACATTTGATGGACGGAAGAGGTAAGGGTCGGTCGGGAATAATAGGTCGAAATGATTTGGGGATCGAAATAGATTTTGTACCCGGCATTTCGGATGCGTGCATTATATTCGTTATCTTCTCCGCGAGATAGTTTTTCATTCATCGGTCCGATTTCATCGAGTACCTTCCGGGGAAAGGCACCGAAAGGTACTGTATCGGTAAAACAGGCTTTGGTTCCGATGCGAAATGCCGCTCCTCCAATACCGAACGAGGTTTGGTTCAGAACGGCATTTGCTTTTCCCATTAGGGTGGGAGCTCCGGCTTCGACTTTACACACTCCTCCTACATTCCCCAGTTCGGGATTGGTGGATAGTTTGGCGACACATTTTGAGATATAATCACTAGCATAACGGGCATGAGCATCCATTCTAACCACTATCGAAGCAGAAGAGCGACTGACTCCGATGTTGAAAGCAGCAGACTGAATTTTCCGAGGATTATCGATCCATCGTATATTTGACCATTTATCGGCATAACCGTTTACTATTTCATGAGTTTTGTCATCGCTGCCTCCGTCCACGACCATAATGTCAAGCCGATTGAATGGATAGTTCTGTCCGAGAATAGAATCCAGACAAGGCCCGATAAAAAGCGCTTCGTTTAGTGTGGGAATGATTATTGCAACAAGGGGATAATTCATTTTATTCATGCGATATACGACGAGCCAGCGAGAGTGCCTCTGCCACATTATCTTCAATGGAACAATAATACCACCCTCCGTACCGACCGATTGAATATACATCATAAGAAGAGAGCGTTTTCATCTTTTCGGCTCTATCTTTTTCCATGGCCGAAGTAACATGGACATAAGCAGGGTCCATGATAACGGAATGTGACGAAACAAGTTTTTGTCCAGATATGATGCCTGCGGTCTCCAAATCTTTCAAGACTCGCGTCAGACAGGCATCTATGTCAATTTGTGCATCTTGTCGGAATCCGATTTCCACATAGGCAGAAAGGCGGTCGCTGTTGAAAATATTATCGTAAAAACCTACTCTGTAAAATATATATTTCTTCTCAGGAAAATAAAGCCAATGGTTCCTTTTTTCGTTGCCTTTACGATCAAATCCGAGATTAAAGACCAATACTTTATTGCTTGAATATAGGTGTGTATCATGCTCGATTCCGGATAAACTGAGCAATTTCGGAAGTGGGATCGTAGAAATCAACTGGTCGTACTTTATGCTTCGGCGGGTTGTACGTGCGATCTTTCGAGCTATATCTAATTCAACAAGAGCTTCGCCGGTGGCAACTTTCTTTGGATCTATTCTTTGGAAAACTGAATTAACGTATTCAAAAGCACCTCCTTTCGGATATTCGAAAGTTGCGTTATACGAGTTCTCCTTGGCATGTTTGAAATTTGCAATAATTTCTTGTTTGTCTGCATAAGGGAAGAAGCGTCCCATGGCATCCGGATCGAGTTCGTCAAGATCGCAAGCATATAACTTTTCGTTGTAGGGGATGAGGAAAATTTCAGCAATGGATTTGCCGAATTTTGCATACAGCATACTTTTGAATGTCGTTCCTTCACGATATTCGTTGACAAATAAGTCATACAGGCAATCGATAAATTCGGCTTTATCAAGTTGATGAATGTTTTTCTGGAACGGGTAGTCGATATGCATATTTTTATATCGAATCTGAGTCATTTTTTTCAGTGTGATAATATCCCGATCCTTATGCATTTTATCCATCACGAATCGTTCGATATCCTTGTTTCGGAAATGAAAAAAATGTCCGGAGTAATCCCATATAAAACCATCTTGTAGAATTGTCCGGCAATAACCTCCTATTTCCGGCTCTTTCTCGATGACTAAATAATCGTTTGAAGTAGCTGCTGCGTAGGATAATCCGGTTATCCCTGCACCGACAATCAAGTCCATATTAATGTTGTTTTATGCTTTTTTCGAATTTTTGTTCTGTATACACCGCCCAATTGTCCGCATTGAAACGATCAGCACAGAACTTTCGTGCAGCTTTTCCCATAGCTTCGCGTTTAAGTCGATCAGCAATTACATTCGACATCGCCTCTGCAAGCTGATCGGGTATTTTGGGCATTACGAGATATCCAGTAATGTTTTCCGCTACGATTTCTCTATTCCCGCCTACGTCGGTTGCAATTACAGGAAGAGACATGCTCATAGCTTCCCGAATGGATAATGGCAGAGATTCCACTTCTGAAGAGAGAACAAAGCAATCCAAACTCCGTAATACATTCGGGATGTCCCGTCGTGCCCCTGTGAAAATAATATAATCGTGTCCAGCAGCCTGTGCCTGTAACGTATCTCGAAGCGGACCGTCTCCTATGATGAAAAATCGAGTATCAGGGAACCTGTGATGTGCGATCTTGGCTGCTTCGATATAATCCGAATGCCGTTTTTCAGGACTGAGTCTTGCTACTATTCCGAATACTACGCAACTTGATTCGATACTGTATTCAGTTCTCAGAACAGGAGTTGTTCGTTCTTGGGAAAACCGCTGCATATCGACCGAATTGTTGATCACTTCGATCCGATTTCGTTTTGCCCCTCCGCTTTCGAGCCGGACCCTTTCACAATTGGATTCGGTGATAATTTCATCCGAGAAAATATTGAGTAATCTGGCGTATTTGTAGAAATTCAACGACGAGAACATGTGGATAGTCGTCACGATGGGAATATGCGGGCGATGTAGACTGAAACGCATCAACCATGCAATAATTGCCGTAAAAAAACCTTGCGGGTTAACCAGTTCGATATTGTTTTCCCGTACGACTCGAAGCAGATAACGAGAAGCTTTCCATAATCCCCAAGGTCGACGAACATAGAATTCTGCCGGAATGAATTGGACGGGTGTACCTGTCAGTTCCCGATCCATAACTCCAGGAGCGGCAATCACGAACACATCGTGTCCGTGTGCGGCTATTTTTGGGGAAAGAGTGAGTACGTCCTGTTTAGCTCCTCCTATATCTTTCCCCATTGTCAGAAATGCTACTTTCATATTTATTTGGAAATCAAACGTCCGTAAAGATTTTCTATATCGCCGATCATTCTGTTATCGTTAAGATATGAATGACTCAGAGCGATGGCATTATGAGTCAAATAACAGCGAAATTCCTCATCATTCAATATCTCGTTTAATCTGGATGCCAGTTCGGTCGAATCGTTGTCTTGAAACAGAAGGCCGTTGAGTCTTGGCAAGATTTGCTCAGGGGTTCCTCCCACGTCGCTGGCCACACAAGGAGTTCCGGCTGCGAAAGCTTGGAGAATGGAAAGACTGAATGTTTCAATATGAGAGGGTAACACGAAAACATCGCTGCCGGCAAGTAGATGCTTTATATCTCTACGGAATCCCGCAAAAATGATTTTTTCTTTGCACGGATACGAGTTGATTCGGGCTTGCAGTTCTTCCCGCTGCACACCATCTCCTACCAACAGGCAAGCGACATTCTCTGTTGAGATACATAGGGTTCGGAAAGCATCCACTAAAACCTCCACCCCTTTTTCCGGAGAAAGGCGTCCGACATAAGTAATGATACGGCAATCGGCGGACAGCGAAAACTCTTTGCGGACAGCCTCCCGGGCATCGAGACGTTCCTGTTCCGTTACGGTATAATCGGCGATATGAATTCCGTTATGTATTCGCTCGATTCGATCTCTTTTCACTCCGTTACCTGTGAGCATTTCCCTTACATAATCCGAATTGGCGATAATTCGATCCAGACTATTCAGGTGACGAACAATAAAGCGATATGCGAAATCCGTAATACCGTGATTATGCCATATCCAGGGAATCCTGCAACCGAAAAACTTTTTAGCGATAATACCCATAATTGCAGGGCCGACGGCTTGGGCATGTATTATGTCGAATCGGTTCTTTGTTGCATAATGTGCTAATTGCCGGGCGGCGCATACGATACGCTTGGGTGATCGGCCTGTTATGTCGATTTCGGTGATTCTAATCCCTGCTTTTTCTGCGTCTTCGCGTTGTACCGGCCCTCCTACCGCCATTTCGACATAGTGGCCTCGTTCTATCAGCCCCAGAGCCAGATTTCGGGTGAATGTTTCCTCTCCTCCGATTTTTCCTCCCGTGCTCAATAATAAAATCCTCATAAACTATTTATTATTTTCTCATTTTGATAACTCTGGCCGGAACTCCTCCGACAATAGCGAAGTCGGGCACGTTTCGGCTTACCACAGCTCCCGCGGCAATCACGGCCCCGGAACCTATTTTTACCCCCGGTAATATGATAACGCGCGTACCGATCCAAACATCATCGCCGATCACTACTGTTCGATCTTCTTTTCCTGTACCCCCCCCCTGTTCACGCATCGGAATGTCTGTACGGGATATCTCATGGGTCGAAGTAAGAATAATAACATCAGGTCCCATCATGACATCCGATCCGATATGCAATGGTCCCCGTATTTTCGCACGGATACCAATTCCCGATCGGTCGCCGATTGAGATTCCACGACCGGTTCCGAAATTTGCTCCATGTTCGATATTGATTTGTTTTCCACATTGGTCAAATAGAAAGTGTCCGACCCATGATCGTGTTTTTCTGAATAAAGAAAATATCCAATAGGCATTGTCTGTTGCGGGAAGAAACCGCAAAAATCCGTAGTATAACAGTAGGATAAAAAGTCTCATAAGATAGATATTTAATTGGAATACGGCAATCTATTCCCGAACTACTAATTTTTTTAGGAAATAGTCATAAACGGTTTGGATAATGTACCCAATTAACAAAATGATTGGAATACATACAAACAGTAAAAACAAGACTCTTCCGGTTCCATCTTCCGGCCAATAAACATATTGTCTGATAACGCTAAATATTTGCCGATGGAATAGATATGCAGCCATACTGGAATAGGCGATACGAGAAGCCCAGAAAGAGATATGGGAAGAGTTTGTTAGATAGTAAGACAACGATATGAATGACATCGTACCTGACAGTGCTATTAGCATCCGAAAAACAGAGTTTGCAGGTTCATTGCCAAACAAATCTAACCACAGGTATCCGGTACTAATCAAAGAGAATGCGATAGCCCCTAATATACCAAATTTATAATTTGAGAATTGGTTTGGTAAATATCTTGCGGCTATAATTCCGACAATGAAGCATGGAAAATAATAATAAAAACGTCGATCAACATCCAGACCCCCCCCCTGAGCGGCCATAACCACGAGTATAATACAGCCTGCGATCATAAACACAGAGGATATTCGTTGTCCTGACATGATGGGGAAAAGATAGTAGAATAATATGATCATGGAAACAAACCAAAGCGTAGGAGGCTGAGGCGGAATAATTACGGAAAATCCTGTCATAGATAATAATACGGTTTTGACCGAAAGATATCCCATGAACAAATATATTAGTAGCGACAGGAAAAATAATGGCAGAATACGAATGGCTCGATTGATAAAAAAAGATTTAACTGCATCTATCCCATGAAAAATAGTGTATTTTCGTCCCAGCAAATAACCTGAGATAAACATAAATGTTCCCAACGCCCCATTTTTAAAAAAGTCACCCCAAGGCTGGAAATTGATCTCTTCGGTATAATTTCCGCAGTGGAATATCAAGATATAAAGCATACTGAGTGACCGGACAATGTCTATGGAGTTGAGATGTTTCATGACCATTATTTCTTGATATAATCCTCTTTTATCCGTAAAAAAGCCAGTCCGTATATCAGCAAAGGTAAAGTTGTCCGGGTCGCGGCTGAAACCATGCTTAGCAGAGAATAGACGATAAATGCCACGAAAAAAAGCCGGGTCACTCCCCGTGTTTTTTTTAAAAACGATAAAGGGACTCCCAATAAGATCAAATTCATTACAATACCTAATATTCCATGTTCACAAAGCAGGCGCGAATATTCTGTATGAGAGGAGTGTATCTGACCGAAACGATGTTGTCGTTCGGAAGATGTATTACCAGCTCCAATACCGAGAATAGGATTTTCTGCAAACATAGATAGTTCTTCTGTAAAAAGATCAATACGTCCAGATGTTACATCGTCAAGTTTATCTCCGACGCTGTTTCTACCTGAAAAACGAAAAGAAGCTACTCCATGCGTGACATCGTCAACCTTGTTCCAAACGACGATACCAGCCATAACGATAATACTTAGGTAAATCAATATCTTTTTCAGCTTGATCGAGTTATTCATGATCAAACAAAACAGAATTGCTCCCAAGGAGACAACCAAAGCAACGACTCCAGTTCGGGAAAAAGAGAGTAACAATCTGAAGGCCAGAAAGCATATTGCAATGTAATTTCCGAGTAGGTTTATAACTAACGATTGTTTAATCAAAGAAAGAGTGATGAGAATTAGAATTCCTACACCTAAAACCACGGATAAATGGACAGGACCAAACCCTCCGGTTGTTTCAAACATGGAAGTGGCTGTAAACTCCACTGCAGAGAAGTCGGGAGTTTCAAGCGTTACCACTATAGATAGGGAAATCAACGGGAGTATAATAGCGCCTAAAATCTTTTTGTAATTATTCCATTCTACACATCTTCCCGTAAAATAGTATGCGGATATGGCTAATACAACAATTCCTGAAAGTGAATATCGGATATTTTCAAACCACTTTATCGAATTGATACTAAGAATTGTAGATGGAATCAACAAAATTAGGAATAGTATCCAAAGACGATTTTTAGGGTATGGTACGTCTGATATCAGTATACCGATCACGCAGAATAAAACAACAATATATTTTATGAATTCGCTACCTATCTGCGCATCACATACTTTTAGAAGTACCTCTTGCGAAGCCAGGTAGGCGATAACTCTCGCAACTTCTTCATTTCGATTCCGATTTTTCAAAATGAGCCCGATTCCGACGACTAATGCTACGATACCCCATAATTGTGCCACCGTATGACTGTATACGACAGTAATCCCCAGCAGGATATGTAATACTAACCATTTAAATGGAATCGAATAGTTCCGACTATCTAAATAATTCATTGATTCTATGCTTTTGTAGGTGGCAGTATGCGGATAAAATCTTCTATGACTATATTCCAATCATGCTGTTCGGCCCAGACTTTCGATCTCTGTTTGAAGCTGCTTTTGTCTGCAAGAATCTTTGTCATTGCATTGCAGATTTCCGTTGCATTGTCTCCATTTACCAAAATGCCGCTTCTTCCGTCATCGATGGCATCATCAATTCCGCAACCTTTTGCTCCGATTACCGGTAAAGAGAAGAATCCAGCTTCCAATGCGACGATACCGAATCCTTCCACATCTCCGTTTTTTTGATTTTCACTCAAAAGCATGAATAAATCCGCGGCTTTGTAATATTCCGTCAGTTTCTCCCAAGTCGGACATACTCCATGGAACACTATATGCTCTTGCACTCCACACTGAATGGCTAACTCCTCGAATTGTTTTTGGTAAATCGGTAATCCAACGATATGGTAACAAGCTTGGGGATAAGACCGGATAATCTCGGGAAGTGCACGTATTACTCTATGTTGTCCTTTTCGAGGGGTTACTCCTCCGACAGTTAACAAAATAGGGCTCCCTTGTAAATTTAAAGGGACAGACTCGGTTAATTTCCGATCCATTCGTTGACAGTCGATTCCATTCGGAATTATGCTTATATTTTTACTTTTCCGTATCCATGCGGGAATAATCGATGCCGTATAATGAGATACTGCGACTAATTGGTTGCAGGCCATCATGGAAAGATGGGTGAATTTCTTTCCCAAAAGACCGGGTAAGTTCACTTCGGAACCGTGTAGGATACCGAGAATATGCAGGTCTCTGTAGAAAAAACGAAGTCTGAGCCATAACCCGATCCAAAGAGAGAATTTTCCTGATACGATAACAATTTCCCCCCCCCTTTGCTTACGGATATAGTGCGCGACATCATATAGCCTATAAAAGTAGGTAAGCCACCCTTTTCTCCGGAAACGGTGGATTTTGAAAGATTGTTTTCTGTCGAAATCGACGATCGTTTGCTTCGAAGAATAATCTCCACAAGTAAAAACGTCCATTTCCCACCCCTTATTAGATAAGGCTTCGGTTAGAGAATAGGCATGGGAGCCGATTCCTCCGGGTCCCGGAGGAAATTCGGTAGAAATTATAATTATTTTTTTGTGCAGCCCTTTCATATCAACTTATTATTCTTCGAATTCTGGCAACAAAATCTCGCATGCCAACGGTGAAACAAAAAAGTCCTATCGATAGAAGCAAAAAATATATCGAGGAGGTAATTGCAGCACGCAGCAGAAATCCTGAAAAATGTCCGTTCCTCGGGAAATGGATAAAACTGAAAATCCATAGAGTCAGACCCGTAGCGATTGCTGCGGCTAAAATATGTCTTGCATAGATTTGTATATAGGTTATTATAGGCACGTGCAACCCTTTGGAGAAAAGGAAATAAGGTTTCCAACACGAATGTATGATGAACAGACTCGCTAATACTCCGGCTAAAATACCGTTTAATCCCCAGAAATAACCGAATAATATTGATAAGCCGATATTCAGACAGGCTTCTGTTATCGGTGCCCAAATATCATTGAATAAACCATATGCATTCAGATACACGTCGACGGTTGTTTTCCGACATCGGATATAGAGTGTGAGGATCATAAGCAGCAGGGTAGAGTTGGAAAGGACGTATTGTGGCCCGATCCATAACGTTACGAACTCAGGAGTGAGTATATAAAGGCAAAAACAGGCTGTAGTGATAAACAAAAATCGAGAACTGAATAATTCGTTAAATACAGTCATGATTTTGGGAGAATCCCCTTCGGCAACTAAATTTCCTACACTGGCTCCGATACTGTCGAATACAGAACTAACGGCTAATTTAACTCCGGAGATAATAACCAGATAGTTTCCGTAAAGTGCTACCAATGACAAATTGGCATATCCGTAAATAATCAATGGAGTGACTTCGGTGAGAATGAATCCGGAGATTTTATGAAAAAATAGTTGTTTGATCTTTATGATGATATCCGGATATTTCCCCTTTATTTTGCGTCCGAGCGACACGCTGGAATGCAAAAAGGGAGCTCGTTTGCGGATGGTTTGGTTGAGCCGCCAAGAGGCGACGAAAGCAAATACAAATTCAAGAATAAGCCACCATAGATAACCGTTTGGAAAATAATAGACGGCAGCCATTTGGCAGAACGTTTTGACGATCAGTGTGCCCTTGTAGCTGTATGTGATCGCATACTCGCATTGGTCTGCGGACAGGATGATTTGTTTATAGTTGACAAAATATCCCAGTAAGGAACTAACGAGCAGTACGCCGAAAGATGCATAGGCATACCATAACGGAAGTTCCATTTTGTTGAAGATGAATGGAAAAAGGCACATTGCCACGAGAGCCCCTCCAATCATCCACCATGCAATCCGACGATAGAGCCATCCTTGGACAGAGACTATTTCGTTTACTGATTCATAGTCTTTCTCAAAAAGAGGCTTATAAATCGTAAATGTAACTGCCGTTCCAATTCCCAATTCGGCTAAGTTGAGAAACTGGAGAATGTTGACCGCTGTGGTATTGAGTCCGAGAATTTCAGTACCCAGATGATCCAAAAAAATCTTCCGGGAGAAGAAGCTCAATATACTGTTGAAAAACGTATATATCAGAGCTACTTTACTGTTCCGAATACTCTTCGATGTCCGAGAAGAATCCGTCAAGATCGAGGATTTTTACTATTCAGCTATGCCGTTCGTTTCCAAGCAGTAGTACTGGAAAAATCTGTGGAAATACATTTTGAGCTTTTCCGGAAACATTGTATAAAGTTTTCGGAAAAGAGGATCGGGCAGGATCTCCTTTCTGAATATTTCGATATAATATTGGTAGGCTTTGTGGTCGAGTTGAATGGTTATGTCTTTATCCATATCAGCAGGGTCGACTCGGAATAACCCGAAATGGATACCGTGATTGGGTCCGAAGCCTCGATCGTGAGGGTTTTCGAAATCCAACATCGAGATCACACTACTTTGAACACCGAATACCGACATATCAATACCTCCTTCCTCCATCATGTCGTATAGCAGCGGCTCACATGAAATCAAAGGTTTGAGACGCATAATTTTGTTGGCATATATGATCGATCGGTATTTATGCAGGATTTCCGGAGTAATATGCTCGTAATATTCTTTGACCTTGACAAAATGGAGACCGGACATTCGGTTTACCCGATCCGTCTTCAGCATATCGATCACTCCTCGGATTCCGCCCCATTTAAACATCCGCATTATTTCGAACGGCGTTTTCCGTATAACGTTGATACGGCGAAAATTGCTCACGCAATCAGAACCGATATAATTCATATGCTCGATATGTTGTTCCATGAGTTCTTGGGGCTCACGAATATAGAACATATCAATATCGATTGTATAAAGATAATCGTAATCACGGAAGGATTCATCCCATAACACCCATCGTAGACTTCGGGCCACAAGAGAGTTCATGTTCGGACAATCTGCGAAGGTATGTTCCCGAATCTCGAAACGATCATAGGTCGATCGGATCATATCTAATGCCGGCCGCAGATCGTCACGTAAAGTATCGTGCAAAAAAATCTTAACATCATATTCCGGATAGGCTTTTCCTATTGAATAAATCAGCATGGGCAAATATTCCTGATAAAGATGCCCTTGAACAAATGTTGTGAGACAGATTTTCATTAAAACCTAATTTTATAATCGTCCATCGGTATTTTTCGGGATACACCATTTCACATCAAAGAGGACGGCATTCGATTTTTTCAACTCTTCGATATTCAGACTTTTGAATTGTTCATGAGCCACGGCAAGAACAATAGCATCGAATTTCCGATCAGGTAAATTATTTGTGATTTCGATACCGTATTCCCGTTGTGCGATAGCAGGATCGACCCAAGGATCATAAATGGAAATGTTCGTATCATACTCTTGAAACGTACGCAAGATGTCGATCACCTTTGTGTTACGAACATCGGGGCAGTTTTCTTTGAATGTAAAACCCAAAATTAAAATATCAGCTCCGAGTACCTTGATTCCTTTCTTGATCATAAGTTTCACTACCTGTTGGGCCACATATTCACCCATGCCATCATTCATTCGACGACCTGCCAGAATAATTTCAGGATTGTAGCCGTAACGCTGGGCGCATTGCGCTAAATAGTAAGGATCGACGCCTATGCAGTGACCACCTACCAAGCCGGGTTTAAACGGTAGGAAATTCCATTTGGTGGAAGCTGCCTCCAATACCGCTTGCGTATCGATACCCATACGGGTAAAAATCTTCGAAAGTTCGTTTACAAAAGCTATATTGATATCCCGCTGAGAGTTTTCGATCACTTTGGCTGCTTCCGCAACTTTGATTGAGGGAGCAAGGTGAGTCCCAGCCGAAATAACCGATGCATATACTTCGTTGATCTTCTGCCCAATTTCTGGCGTGGATCCGGAGGTTACTTTTTTTATCTTTTCGACCGTATGCTGTTTATCGCCGGGATTTATTCGTTCGGGAGAGTATCCGGCAAAAAAATCTTCATTGAACTTCAAGCCGGAAACTTTTTCGATCACCGGAATACATTCGTTCTCTGTAACTCCCGGATAAACAGTTGATTCGTAAACTACAATATCCCCTCTCGAAATGACTTTGCCGATCGTTTCGCTGGCATTATACAGGGGGCGCAAATCGGGATTATTATTTTCATCGACGGGAGTCGGGACTGCCACTACATAAAAATTACAATCGCGGATTGCATCGATATCTGATGTACAAACAAAACCGTTTGCAAGAGCTGTTTGTAATAACTCGTCCGGTACCTCCAGCGTCGTATCATGGCCAGACATCAATGCGTTTACACGATTTGAACTCATGTCAAATCCGACAGTATTATATTTTGTCGAGAAAAGTCGAGCCAGAGGAAGTCCTACATAACCTAGGCCTATTACGCAGATTTTAATTTCTCTATCCATGCAATTATATGTTTAAAGATTTTTCCTATACCATTCACAAGCCGCTTTCAAACCCTGCTTCATCGAGAATTGAGGAGCATATCCCAATAGATGGCGGGCCTTGTCGATCGAAGCCAGCGAATGAGGGATGTCTCCTACTCGGTTTGGACCGTGGGTTGGTTCAATTTTTTTGATTTCGGGATCATACTCCCCAAGGTATTCACGCAGATAATTTACTAGCTGGTTAAGCGTCGTGCGTTCCCCGCAGGCCGTGTTGTATATCTGGTTCATTGCTTCAGGAGTCGTGGTCTCCATAGCCAGTAGATTCATCTGGATTACATTATCGATATAAGTGAAGTCTCGACTATATTCTCCGTCTCCGTTGATATTGGGAGCTTCGTGATTCAGCAGTTTTTTTACGAAGAGAGGTATGACTGCCGCATAAGCTCCATTCGGGTCTTGGCGCCGGCCAAATACATTGAAATAGCGCAGACCTATATATTCGAACTTTTCGTAGGTGCGGGCAAAAACATCGGCGTAGAGTTCGTCCACGTATTTGGTGATAGCATATGGGGAGAGCGGCTTTCCGATGACATCCTCTACCTTAGGCAACGATTTCGAATCGCCATAGGTCGATGAACTGGCTGCGAAAATAAACCGTTTTACTTTGGCATCACGAGAGGCGACGATCATGTTGAGAAATCCGCCGATGTTGACCTCATTAGTTGTTACGGGGTCTTTGACAGACCGTGGTACCGAACCCAGTGCTGCTTCATGTAGTACGTAGTCTACGCCTTCGACAGCTCTCAGGCAGTCATCGAAATTCCGGATATCACCCACAATCAGTCGGAACGAATCCGGATAGCGGGAGATCAGTGGAATTAAGTTCTCCATATGTCCCGTAGAAAAATTATCAAGGCAAACTACCCAGTCACCTCTTTCCAGTAATGCTTCACATAGGTTGCTACCGATAAATCCGGCACCTCCCGTTACCAATACTTTTCTCATCATCGCTTATTAATGTATATTTTTACCGAATACCTCCAGAATTCTTCGATCTGAATTCTGAGGTATATTCATTTGATGGATTATCTTCGAATATCAGCCCCGCAGAGGCTTCTACACTATTCATAAAGTGACAGATTGCTATATGTCTTACCCCCCCCCGAAATAATACACGTGATGTATATACAATGGGTGACAAACGACGACAAAAGGTTCTGGATATGGGGAGGAGTAAAAGTTTTGGTCAAGTGAACGTTCCGGATTTAAAATGTCTGAGAAAGTTCAAATCCGGAAGGAATCATATAACAGATTATCCTTTGTGTAAAACGCAAAATCATGTTTTTTGTCTGTCGCTCTTTAAATTATCGAGAAATCCCATATCTCGTCTATGTGTCGTATATTATTCCGTCAGAGTGATAGAGATGGATAAATGATTGTCGTTCATGTATTCGTTGAATGCGGCAATTTCCAAGTTTGTCGTTGAATAGTTGGTGTTTATGGAAATTTCTTTATCGTACGTTCATGCAAAGACGGTATTCTACATCGGAAAGTTCCGAAATCAACGGCTCGTTGCAATCAATTTTAGTCGTAAGGAGAGTATTGTTGCTATTACGTGTCTGCTTGCTGACTCGTTGTCGGCGATCTACGGAAAAAAGTTAGCGCTTTTTCTGGCGGATAACGAAGTATTATGAAATGACTTCGACCAAGTCGGGATCAACTTCTGCCGTAACGGCTATGATACCTTCTAACATTATGACTATTCGGCGATTTCTTTTACCTCGTACTTGCATGAATATACCTTTAACCCCATCGAATTTTCCTCCGTGTATGCGGACACGAGTTCCTTTCTGTAAATTTATTTCACTTGGCCGATAGTAACTTATATTCTCATCGTATTGTGAGGCAACCTTTATGAAACTATCCATTTGCTCATCCGGTACAACGATATATTCTGATCCCGTACTTTTTTTCCACATCACAAATTGCAGGAAGTTATATCGTTTTTTGAAATTCAGAATTTGAGAGCGACTGGCGTGAACGAATACAAGATTCGGGATAGCCGGGACGAGCCTTTTAGACTTCACTCTGTGATAAACTCTTATCGCATAACATTTGGGAATAAAGTATGCTAAACCATCTTTACCGGCGAGTTTCTCCTCCGCTTTCCCCTCGCTTTTGTATGCCCTCATAACGAACCAGCATACAGTCGTAGTATTTGTTGTATCGGTTGAAGCAATATTCATACATAAACACATATTCTTAGATCACCCCAACGTGTGTATTAGGGTATATTACAGATGTTTACGTTCGGTTCAAGCCGGAAAATTGGCATCTCTTCTTGAACTTCGCATGCACTTCATTGGGGCTTTATAATAGATGTTATAATCGTATTGGCAACTTTTATAACACTTATTCCCCCCCCCTATCAACTATTCCCTTATGGAGAATAGGAATTTGTTGTGCACAAAGGTAAAAAATATAATTATAAAATGCTAATAAAATACTTCTATTGCCGATATTTGAATATTGATTATTCAGTAGAACGTCTTCTTTGCATCCGGTTGTTCCTTAACCCTATTTGATAATATGAAATTTTTGTATTATCCGGTTATTTATCGCCATGAGAAGTATGGCTGGACAACGAAATTGAATACGATTCGGACGACATCTCTCATATTTCCCCGATACCGGATAATTGAAAAGCAAAGATCTTCCGCGGTACGTTTTTCGGAGATGCGATCGTTATTTGAGGTAATGTACTCTCAATGGTGAGTAAAAAAAATTAAAAATGTTCGAAAAAAGACAAATTTAGGATGAATAGCGATTAACGTTCACTTTTCTACTTTTTTAAAACCGTATCAATAGAGAAACGCTCAAATAGGAGAATTCCTTAACTTTAATTTTTTTCAATCCTGCCGTTTTTATGCGACTTTTCGTATCTTTGTAAAAAATAATGCGGCCGCTGGCCGGCGGTCCGCTCCGGCGGGCGCGCTCCGGACGCAGACTGGCAGGGGCTAAATTAAAATATACGGATATGAACAGCAAATACGCTTTGCCCAAAGACGGAGGATTGATCGTCGACTCGGCTCCGCCGCTATGAAAAGATTCCCGCCTCGGTCTTTGAACACGAATCCGAAGGCGTGGGGTATGTCGCCGATCTGATCGTGCGGGCGATCAAGAAACACAACGAATATTCGCTTTCGAACGAGATTTTCGAGGACGTGCAGCCCTTCGTGCTGGGACTCACGACCGGCCGAACGCCGCTGGGGCTTTACCACGAGCTGGTTCGCCGCTACCGGGACGGCATGGTGAGTTTTTCGAACGTCGCGGTTTACAGCCTCGACGAATTCTACCCGATCGGGGCCGACGAGCCGCAGAGCCGCAACTACCGCATCCACGAGGAGTTTCTCAACCATATCGATATCCTGCCCGAAAACATCCATATTCCCGACGGGACGGTGCCCGAATCGCGCATCTCGCGTTACTGCGAATCCTACGACCGGGCGATCAACCACATCGACCTGATGATTATCGGCGTCGGAGAGCAGGGGCAGCTCGGGTTCAACGAGCCCGGCTCCTACGAGAAGTCGCGCACGCGGCTGGTGCAGCTTTCGCACGACTCCCGCAAGATCCAGTCGTCGGCCTTCTCGGGGATCGACGATACGCCCAAAATGGCCATTACGATGGGGATCGATACCATCATGCGCGCCGACAAGATCGTGCTCATGGCATGGGGCGAGGAGAAGGCCGACGTGATCCGCAAGGTCGTCGAGGGGCAGATCACCGATCAGGTGCCCGCCACGGCGTTGCAGGAGCACCACAACATCGAGGTGGTGATCGACGAGAACGCCGCCGGAAAGCTCACGCGCGAGGTTGCGCCGTGGCTGGTCGGCCCCTGCGAGTGGACGCCCAAGTTCACGCGCAAGGCGGTCATCTGGCTGTGCGGCGTGGTGGGGAAGCCGATTCTGAAACTCACCCACTCGGACTACATCGAAAATTCGCTGGGCGAACTGCTCGAAGCCAAAGGGCCTTACGACAAGATCAACATCGACGTCTTCAACGACCTGCAACATACCATTACCGGCTGGCCGGGCGGCAAGCCCAACGCCGACGACTCGACGCGGCCCGTTCCGTCGAAGCCCTTTCCCAAAAAGGTGCTGATCTTCTCGCCGCACCCCGACGACGACGTGATTTCGATGGGCGGCACCTTCATCCGTCTGGTCGACCACGGGCACGACGTGCACGTGGCCTACGAGACGTCGGGCGATTTCGCCGTCAACGACGACGTCGTCCTGCAACAGCTCGATACGGTGCGCGAACTGGGTTTCGCGGATCGTTTCGATGAGGTGAAACGTCTTATCGCCGGTAAAGTGAAGGGGCAGCCCGAACCGCGCGAGCTGTTGGAAATCAAGGCGGCGATCCGCCGCGCCGAGGCCAAGGCCGCCGACCGTTCGTTCGGGCTCGACCCGTCGCACGTCCATTTCCTGAACCTGCCTTTCTACGAAACGGGCGGATTGAAGAAGGCGCCGCTTTCGCAGCGCGACATCGATATCATCGTCAAGCTGTTGCGCGAGATCGAACCCGACCAGATCTATGCCGCAGGCGATCTGGCCGATCCGCACGGCACGCACCGCACCTGCATGGAGGCCGTACTGGGAGCGTTGGAGGTCGCTAAGGACGACGCATGGCTCAAGAATTGCCATCTGTGGCTCTATCGCGGGGCGTGGTTGGAGTGGGATCTGGGGATGGTCGACATGGCCGTGCCCCTTTCGCCCGACGAGCTGATCAAGAAACGTCACGCCATCTACCGCCACGTGTCGCAGAAGGATATCGTGCCCTTCCCGGGCAGCGATTCGCGCGAATTCTGGCAGCGCGCCGAGGAGCGCACGCAGAATACCGCCCGCCTCTACGACAAGTTGGGCATGGCCGAATACCAGGCCATCGAGGTCTTCGTGAAAATGTTTTAACACCAAATAAGATTCTATGAGACTGATTATCGAAGAGAACGACGCGAAAGCCGGCCTGTGGACGGCCCGTTACATCGTCGCGCGGATCAAGGAGAAGGCGGCCCGGACCGACCGTCCGTTCGTACTGGGACTGCCCACCGGCTCGACGCCCGTGGAGACCTACAAGGAACTGGTGCGCCTGTATGAGGCGGGCGAGGTGTCGTTCCGCAATGTCGTTACGTTCAACATGGACGAATACGTGGGCATCCCCGAAGATCACCCTGAAAGTTATCACACCTTCATGCGCAAGCATTTCTTCGACCATGTCGACGTGCCGGCCGCGAACATCCACATCCTCGACGGCAACGCCCCCGATCTGCAAAAGGAGTGCGAGGAGTACGAGCGTAAGATCGTCGCCGCAGGCGGCATCGACCTCTTCCTGGGCGGTATCGGCGAAGACGGCCATATCGCCTTCAACGAACCCTATTCGTCGCTCGTGTCGCGCACGCGCGTGATGACGCTCACGCCCGAGACCGTGGCTGTCAACTCGCGGTTCTTCGACAACGACGTGAACAAGGTGCCCAAGCAGGCCATGTCGGTCGGCGTGGCTACGATCATGGATTCGCACGAGGTCATCATCCAGGCCTTCGGCCACAAAAAGGCCCGTGCGTTGAAACACGGTGTCGAGGGGTGTTATTCGCACGAGTGGACGATTTCGGCGTTGCAGGTTCATCCCGCAGGCATCATCGTCGCCGACGAGGCGGCCGTGGGCGAGTTGAAAGTCAGCACCTACCGCTATTTCCGCGAGTTGGAGAAGAGCGAACGTCTGTAAAGAGCCGCGGGGCGACGCAGCGCAGCCTGTGTCTCGCGGATTCCGGTCATACGGAGGGAGTGTCCGAATTGCGGACGCTCCCTCTTTCATTTCCTCCGTCGCAGGGCCGGTTCGATTGCGGAGTGAGTTCCGGCGAGGTTTGCCGCTTTTCCCGCGGCGGTCGCTGCCCGGAATTCCTCTTCCTGACGGCCGGTGCCCGCCGTGTCGGGTCGGGGAAAGAGGCGTCGGGACGAAGGGCGGGTCCCCGTTTCGCCGCTCGACCGATGTAGAGGCCGGAGGTCTTTTGCGGAGAAACGATTTTTCCGCGAAACAAGTTGCTTACGAATCGGACGGAAATTCCTCGTTTCGGGTTTCAATGTTTCGGCGGTTCTGTGCTTTTCGATGCAAAGCTTGAACGGAAACGGCTTTATACCCGTATGCAAGGGTATTCCGAGGTCCGATAGTCGAGATCGCTTATTAAAAAATTTCACTATCTTTGACGCCCGAAATACGATTGTTATTTTTTAAATCATTGATTGTATGAGGAATCTATTTGCTTCATTCGCATCGATGGCGCTCTTCGTCGGAGCGCTTGGTTTCGCTGCTTGCAGCGATGACGACAACACCTCCACCGATCCCGGCGAGGGGGGGGGAAATACTAAGCCGGAGGTATCCGTCGTCGTGACGCCCGGTGCGACGACGGCAAGTTCGGTCAGCTTCACTGTCGCACCGCAGAATGCGGACAAATGCGCCTATGTCTGTCTGAAAAATGTCGAAGGGATCGAACTGCCCGACGCTGTTTCCGTCATGGCCGAGGGCCGGCAACTCGAAAAGGTCGAGACGCAGCTTGTCGAGGTGAAAGAACTCGAAGCCGAAGCCGAGTATGTCGTATTGGCGGCCGCTTCGGCAGGGGAGAACGCCCCCGTCCTGTCGGAACCGATCACGCTGACGACCGAGAAAGTCAATCAGGGCACTACGATGGAGGTGACGCTCGCCGAGGGCGAGCGGACCGAGAGCACGCTTTCGTTCACGGTCACTACCGCCAATGCCGCCGAGTGCCGCTACCGCTATTTCAAGAAGACCGAAGATTTCGTTCTGCCCGACAAATACGACATCTTCGCCACGGGCGACAAGGTGGAGACCTCCTCTCCGCAGGAGATTTTGCTCGAAAACCTCGACGACGATACCACTTATGTGATCGTTGCGGTCGTCGAAGCTGCCGACAGCTATGACAAGGAGATGTCCGAGCCGCTCGAAATGACGACGCTCAAACGCGACAAACCCGAAAACGTCGATCAGCAGCACTTCACCGAGGGCGAACTCCAAGTTTACAGCGGCGGCAACAACTTCTATGTCAAACTCACCAACGACGCCTATACGGTCGTACTCGATCTCTACGACGACTATGCGAAGGAGAAGGCGCCCGTTATTCCCGCACACGAATACAGCTACCTGAAAGGTTACCACAGCAACGAGCCCTGGGTGATGGCCAGCACGTCGAGCGTAACGGCCGTCAGCGGTGCGGCGTTCGAAATCGAGAAGGGATCGGTGAACGTCGGTTTCGCCGACGGGGCCTATACGATCGTCGGCTCCCTGATTTCTCAGGACAACAAACAGCTGGACATCGACTATAAGGGTTCGCTCGCCTTCCCCGTCAAACTCAACAGCGGCAAGATCGAAAAGAGCGAGAAGGGCTATCTGGCCGCATTCACGGGGGAGAACCTCTACGGATTGAATCTCGAATTCATCACCGATAAGATCGCCGCCGGCACCTACTCGTTCGACAACGGCACGCTGGGCGGAAACTCGGCGCTCATTTGCGGTACGACGGAGTATGCGGTCAAGACCGGCAGCGTCGAACTGAGCCTGCCGTCCGAAACGAACTATGTCATCAAGGGGGAACTGACGACGGCCGAGGGGTATCCGCTTTCGCTCGATGTCTCCATCTACGGTGTGACCCAGCCCGAGGAGCCGGGCGATGCGATCGTCTTCACGTCGATCTCGCAGGCCTATGCCGAAGCCGATGCGACGGGTTGGGCGATCAACTACTCCGTCGAATTCGAAAACGACGAGTGGCAGGCCGCTTTCGAGTTCTGCAACGACGGCGGTACGGGTTCGCAGATTCCGGCCTACAAATATCTCTACTCGTCCTATGTAGAGAGCGGAACGGGCTGCGTCACGCAATACCGCATCGTCAACAAGAAGACTTCGGAGACGTTGACGCTCGACGAAGGATCGGTGACGGTGGCCTATGCCGACGGCGTTTACGACATCGATTTCGATCTGATGCAGACCAACGGACAGCATTTCAAAGCTTCCTACGACGGCCCGATCGAACTGGATGACTATACCTCTATGGGCGGCGGAGGCTATGCCCGTTAATCGTCAAACGAAAATTCGGAGATAGAAGGATATGAAAAAACTGCTGATTCTCTTCGCCGCGTGCGCACTGACATTTTCCTGCGGCGAGTCCAACGACGATTTCGGTGACAATGGCAATCCCGGCACCGAGACGCCTGGGCCTCAGCCCGAACCCGAACCTGAGCCCGAACCCGAACCGGAACCCGAGCCTGAACCGGAATATGATTTCGACATTGCGGTAGCCGATGGATTTTTCGCTTACGACGGTCTGGACGAGGCTTCCGGAAAATATCGTACGACGGTGATGCTCAGCTCGAAGAGCATGTCGACAGGCGATACGGGCGATTATGTGGACATTCTCGTCTACATCTATACCGATTTCGAACCGGAGATTCTGACTTCGACGGGAGGGTATACCTATCGGAAGTTCTTTACGGGGGCGATCTCGCCGTTTTACACCGATTCGGTGGAGAAACATACCGACCGCATGTGGTACATCGGCAAGCACTATACCGACGACGAGGGGGATCCCAATGTACAGGGCTGCGGCTGGTTCACCTATCAGAACGGGTTGGAGACGGGCTGTTTCGCAGCCGACGACACCGAACGGACGACGTGCGAGATCGTCGATAACGGCGACGGCACCCACACGATCAAGGGGGTGATGTACGACAAGACGTTCGACAAGTCGCTTCGCTACGAGTACAAGACGGAACATCCGGGCATCTTTTCGCCGAATTTCGGTTGATGCCGTTTGCCGGCGAATGTTTTTCCGACCGCAGCTTTCCGGCTGCGGTCGTTGTTTTTGCGGGTCGGTGCGGGCGTTCGCAGGGGGGGGGGACGCCCCGTTCGTCGTGTCGGAGGCGAAAGACGCCTGAAAAGCTGCCGAATGACTCTTGTCGACGCAGGAATCCGCCCGTGTCCGACGGTGCCGTGAACCGGAGAGTTGTCGGGAATTTCGTGTGGATGGTTTCGGATGCGAGTTCCGCGCGGGTTCCGTCCTGGATGCGACTTCCGGCGAAAAACAGCGCGGGTGTCCGAATCTATCGGACACCCGCGCTGTTTCTTGCTGTGAATCGGGCTATGCGCGTCCCAACAGTTTCTTGACTTCGGCGGCGACGGTCTCG
>ENA-OROO01000528-OROO01000528.1-human-gut-metagenome-genome-assembly--contig:-NODE-528-length-24269-cov-10.927810_pt1 | contig 24269 bp, 22 predicted proteins | sample MGYA00242130_ERZ509052 | MGnify/ENA primary metagenome ERZ509052 (study PRJEB26280, sample SAMEA2338730) | human gut metagenome | biome: human gut; feature: human-associated habitat; material: faeces... | reverse complement strand
GCGGCTGCGAGATGGGCAACGCCTTCTCCGAGCTGAACGACCCCATCGACCAGTATGAGCGCTTCAAGGCGCAGGCCGCCAAGCGCGCCAACGGCGACGAGGAGGCCGACATGATGGACGAGGACTTTGTGATGGCGCTGGAGTACGGTATGCCGCCCACCGGCGGCCTGGGCTTCGGCATCGACCGCTGCGCCATGATGCTCTGCGGCACCGACTCCATCCGCGACGTGATCCTGTTCCCGACTATGAAGCCGCTGGACAACTGAAATGGCTGAAAACGCCCCTGCGCCAAAGCGGCGCGGGGGTGTTTTTTCTGTCCCCCACTTGCCAAATGCCGCACCGGATAGTATACTTAGCACATAACATCCCGTCGCGGTGCGTACAGTAGCACAGGCGCGAAGGAGGAGACTATGTACACCATCAACGACCTTTATGATCTGACACATACACTGGCGGGGGACTACCTGGCCCGCTTTACCTATCCCTGGGAGGCGCTCTCCGACCTGGCGGACTGCATTCGTGCGCTGGGCGCACAGCTGGACAGCGAATATCTGCCCTTTGGCCCGGAGGTGTGGGTGCACCGGACGGCGCACGTCGCGCCCACGGCGTCCATCACCGGGCCGTGCATCATCGGCCCGGAGGCGGAGGTGCGCCACTGCGCCTTTATCCGGGGCAGCGCGCTGGTGGGCGCCCACTGCGTGGTGGGCAACTCCGTGGAGCTGAAGAATGTCATCCTGTTTGACAACGTGCAGACGCCCCACTACAACTATGTGGGCGACAGCATTCTGGGCTACAAATCCCACATGGGCGCCGGCTCCATCACCTCCAATGTGAAGTCCGACAAGACCCATGTGGTGGTCACGGACGGTGCGGAGCGCATCGACACCGGACGCAAGAAGGTGGGCGCCATGTTGGGCGACGGCGTGGAGGTGGGCTGCAACAGTGTGCTGAACCCCGGCAGCGTCATCGGACGGGGCAGCCGGGTATATCCGCTGTCCTCGGTGCGGGGCACCGTGCCGGCGGCGAGCATCTACAAGCGCAGCGGCGACATTGCCGCCCAGCGCTGACAGGGAGGAAGAAAAATGGGTAAATATTTCGGCACGGACGGCTTCCGGGGCGAGGCCAATGTGACCCTGACGGCGGACCACGCCTATCAGGTGGGCCGCTTTTTGGGCTGGTACTGCGGTGAATGCAAGCGCCGCGGCGGTGACAGCGAGCCGGCAAAGGTGGTCATCGGTAAGGATACCCGCCGCAGCAGCTATATGTTCGAGTATGCCCTGGCCTCCGGGCTGGTGGCCTCCGGCGCGGACGCCTATCTGCTGCACGTGACCACCACGCCCTCTGTGTCCTATGTGGCGCGGACGGAGGGTTTCGACTGCGGCATTATGATCTCCGCCAGCCACAATCCGTTCTATGACAACGGCATCAAGCTGATCGGGCGGTCCGGCGAGAAAATGGACGAGGACACCATCGCCCTGATCGAGGACTATCTGGACGGGAAGCTCAGCGTGTTCGGCCAGACCTGGGAGACGCTTCCCCTGGCGCAGCGGGACCATATCGGCCGCACGGTGGACTGGTCCGCAGGGCGTAACCGCTACGTGGGCTACCTCATCTCCCTGGGGATGTTCTCCTTCAAGGGGAAAAAGGTGGGGCTGGACTGTGCCAACGGCAGCGCCTGGATGATCGCCAGAAGCGTTTTTGACGCACTGGGTGCCACGACCTACGTCATGGGCGATGAGCCAGACGGCTTCAATATCAACAACGGCGTGGGCTCCACTCATATCGAGGCCCTGCAGCGCTTCGTGGTGGAGAAAGGCCTGGACGTGGGCTTTGCCTACGACGGCGACGCGGATCGGTGCCTGGCGGTGGACGAAAAGGGCCAGATCATCACCGGCGACCATATCCTGTATATTTGCGGCCGCCATATGAAGGAACTGGGCGAGCTGCCCCACAACACGGTGGTGACCACGGTCATGTCCAACTTCGGACTGTACCGGGCCTTTGACCGGTTGGGAATCCGCTATGCCAAAACCGCTGTGGGCGACAAGTACGTATACGAGTATATGAGCAAAAACGGCTGCGCCCTGGGCGGCGAGCAGTCGGGGCATATCATCTTCTCCAAGTACGCCTCCACCGGCGACGGCATTTTGACCAGCCTGAAGCTAATGGAAGTCATGCTGGAGCGCAAGCAGCCCATGAGCAAGCTCACCGAGGGACTGACCATCTATCCCCAGGTGCTGGAGAATGTGCGGGTGCACGACAAGGCTGCCGCCCGTCAGGACCCGGCCGTGCAGAAGGCTGTGGATGACGTGGCCCGCCGTCTGGGCGATACGGGCCGTATTCTGGTGCGTGAATCCGGTACGGAGCCGGTGCTCCGCGTAATGGTGGAGGCGCCGGAGGATGCCGTCTGCCGGGAGTGTGTGGCACAGGTGGCGGAGATCATCCGGGCGCAGGGACACGCGGTTTGAGTACGCAATAAGGGAACGCCGTACCGCGTTCCCTTATTTTTTGTTGACATTCGCAGAGGATACCTATATTATAAGGAATATTCTGAGAGGGGAGGGGCACCGTTATGACAGAGCGCATTACCAGCCGGCGCAATCCGCTGCTGGAACAGGTCCGCAGGCTGGATACGGCGGCGCTCCGGCGGAAGGCCGGGGTGTTTTTGTGCGACAGCCCCAAGCTGGTGGGCGAGGCGGTGCAGCACGGCGTGTCCGTGCAGTGTGTCATCGCCGCGGACGGTGTGGCCTTCCCGGAGGGACTGCCGGAGAATGTGCGGCGGGTGACGGTGCCGGCGGACGTGATGGCGTCCATTTCGCCCATGCCCACGCCCCAGGGGATGCTGGCCCTGTGTGCCCTGCCGGATATGGCGGCGCCTGCGCGCCTGTCGCCGGGCCGCTATGTGGTGCTGGACGGTGTGCAGGACCCGGGCAACGTGGGGGCGGTGCTGCGGACGGCGGACGCCTTCGGCTGCACCGGTGCGCTGCTGCTGCCGGGCTGCGCCGATCCCTATGGGCCAAAGACGCTGCGCGCCGCCATGGGCGCGGTGTTCCGCCTGCCGCTGTACGCGGTGGGGCTGGAGGCCCTGCCGGGCTTGTTGGCAGACGCGGGGCTGCCGCTGTACGGCACGGCCCTGCGCCACGACACGGTGGACGTGCGGCAGCGGGATCTGCGCCGCTGTGCGCTGGTCATCGGCAGCGAAGGCCGGGGCGTCAGCGCGGAGGTGCTGGCGCTGTGCCGCGAGACGCTGCGTATCCCCATGTCGTCCCACTGTGAGTCGCTGAACGCCGCGGCCGCGGCGGCGGTGCTGCTGTGGGAGGCCTATCGCGCGGAGGAGGGGAACTGAGATGGCGGCTTTGAAGTATTGGGTGTGGCTGACCACACTGCCGGGTCTGGGGGAACGGGCGAAATTGCAGCTGCTGGCGCATTTCGGCTCGCCGGAGGAGATCTATTTTGCCCCGGAGGGCGAGCTGCTGCTGGCAGAGGGCATTACGAAACTACAGGCCGCCCTGTTGGCGGACAAATCGCTGGACCGGGCGGAGAAGGTGCTGGAGGACTGCGCCAGAGACGGCCAGTTCCTGCTGACCATGGACGACGCGGGATACCCCGCGCGGCTGCGGAACATCTACGACCCGCCCCTGCTGCTGTACGGCAAGGGCAGCCTGCCCCTGTTCGATGATGAGGTGGCCGTCACGGTGGTGGGCACCCGGGACTGCACGCCCTATGGCGTGCGCGCGGCATCTCAGTTGGGCTATGAGCTGGCCAGACAGGGGGCGCTGCTGGTGTCCGGCATGGCCAAGGGCATCGACGGCGAGGCGCTGAAGGGCGCCCTGCGCGCCGGCGGCTTTACCGCCGCGGTGCTGGGCGGCGGTGCGGACGTGGTGTATCCGGCGGCCAACCGCCGGCTGTATGAGGACATCGCCGCCACCGGCGTCATCCTGTCGGAGTACCCGCCCGGGACGGAGCCCAGGGGCGACCACTTCCCGGTGCGGAACCGATTGCTCAGTGCGCTGAGCCTCGCCACCGTGGTGGTGGAGGCCCCGGAGAAAAGCGGCGCACTCATCACCGCCGCCACGGCGCTGGAGCAGGGCCGCGAGGTCTTTGCCGTGCCGGGACCTTTCGACGCGCCCAAGAGCCGGGGCTGCAACGCCCTGATACGCGAGGGCGCGGGCCTGGTGTGCGAGGCCTGGGACGTGCTGAGCTTTTATGAGAGCCGCTTCCCCCATAAGCTGCGGCCTCTGCGGGCCACGATCCCGCCTCTGCCCAAGGGCGCGGAGCCGGAGAGCGACGCGCCTGCCGTTCCGGTGCAGGAGACGCCCGCGCCCACCACGCCGGTACTGCCGGTGCTGGATATTTCACAGGACACCGCCGGACTCACCGACGATCAGATCGCGGTGCTGTCCGTTCTGCAAGCGGATATACCCACCCTTACCGATGACGCGGCACTGCTGGCCGAACTGCCGGTGCGCCGTGTGCTGTCGGCGCTGACGGTGCTGGAGATCGACGGCTACGTCTGCCGTCAGGGAGCGCGGAGCTTCCTGCGGACGGTGGAACTCAAAAAGGAGTAAGTAACAATATGGCAGCAAAGAAGAACCTGGTCATCGTGGAGTCCCCGGCCAAGGCCAAGACCATCGGCAAATATCTGGGGCCGGACTATGTGGTCAAGGCCAGCATGGGTCACCTGCGTGACCTGCCCAAGAGCACCCTGGGCGTGGACGTGGAGGGTGACTTTACCCCCAACTACCGGCCCATCAAGGGCAAAGAGGATATCATCAAGGACCTGAAGACCACGGCGGACAAGAGCAGGACCGTGTACCTGGCCACCGACCCGGACCGCGAGGGCGAGGCCATCAGCTGGCATCTGCAGCACCTGCTGGACCTGCCGGATGACAAGGCCCGGCGCGTGACCTTCAACGAGATCACCAAGAAGGTGGTGCAGGAGTCCATCCAGCACCCCCGCGCCATCGACCAGGATCTGGTGGACGCCCAGCAGGCCCGCCGTGTGCTGGACCGCATCGTGGGCTATCAGCTCTCCCCCCTGCTGTGGAAGAAGATCCGCCGCGGCCTGTCCGCCGGCCGTGTGCAGTCGGTGGCGATCCGGCTGGTGGCCCAGCGTGAGCAGGAGATCGCGGCCTTCGTGCCCCAGGAGTACTGGACGTTGGACGTACACCTGCAAAACCACGCCGCCGCGTCCTTTACCGCCCACTACTACGGTGTGGACGGCAAGAAATACGAGCCTAAGGACGAGGCGGATACCCAGCGCATCGTGGCGGAGCTGAAAAAAGAGGCCTTCGCGGTCAAGACCGTGAAGCGTACCGACAAGCAGCGCAGCCCCACGCCGCCCTTTACCACCTCCAGCTTACAGCAGGAGGCCTCCCGCAAGCTGAATATGACGCCCCGTCGGACCATGGCCATTGCCCAGCAGCTGTATGAGGGCGTGGACATCACCGGCGAGGGCACCGTGGGTCTGATCACCTATATGCGTACCGACTCGCTGCGTATCTCCGACGAGGCCCAGGCCCAGGCCCGCGAGCTGATACAGTCCCGCTACGGCGCGGCCTATTGCCCCGACGTGCCCCGGAAGTACAAGACCAAGGCCGGGGCCCAGGACGCCCACGAGGCCATCCGTCCCTCCGACCCGGCGCTGACGCCGGAGCAGGTGAAGGGCGACCTGACGCCGGAGCAGTACCGCCTCTACCGACTGATCTGGAGCCGCTTCCTGGCCAGCCAGATGGCCAACGCCGTGTATGACAGCATCTCCGTGGAGATCGCCGCCGGTGCCCATGCCCTGCGGTGCTCCGCCAGCAACCTGAAATTCGCCGGCTATACCGCCGTATATGAGGAGAGCCGGGACGACGACAAGGAGGAGAAGGACTCTTCCCTGCCGCCGCTGGAGGAGGGCGAGCAGGTGACGGCGGTGGGCTTTGCGCCCCTGCAGCATTTCACCCAGCCCCCGGCCCGCTATACCGACGCCACCCTTATCCGCACCATGGAGGAGAACGGCATCGGCCGTCCCTCCACCTATGCGCCCACCGTGTCCACTATTCTGGACCGTGAGTACGTCATCAAGGAGGGCAAGTACCTGCGCCTGACACCGTTGGGCGGCGTGGTCAACGACCTGATGTGCCAGCGGTTCCCGGACATCGTGGATGTAAAGTTCACCGCCCGTATGGAGCAGAAGCTGGACGATGTGGAGGCCGGCCAGGTCAAGTGGAAGGACCTGATCCGCCAGTTCTACGTCCCCTTCCACGAGAATCTGGAAAAGGTGGAGAAGGACATGGAGGGCGTCTATCTCAAGGTGCCCGACGAGGTCACGGAGGAGAAGTGCGACCTGTGCGGCCGCAACATGGTGGTCAAGTCCGGTCGGTTCGGCCGGTTCCTGGCCTGCCCCGGCTACCCGGAGTGTAAGTTCACCAAGCCTCTGGTGGTGGAAATGCCCGGCCGCTGCCCCAAGTGCGGCGGACGCATCCTGAAAAAGACCAGCCGCAACGGCTATACCTACTACGGCTGCGATAAGTTCCCCGCCTGCGATTTTATGACCTGGGACGTGCCGGTAAAGGACGACTGCCCTGTGTGCGGCAAGACCATGTTCAAGAAGGCCGGCAAGGGCTTCAACAAGCCCTTCTGCGCCAATCCCGAGTGCCCGAACTTCCTGCCGGAGGACAAGCGCGGCTATCGCCGCCGCAAGACCGATGACGCCGCGGCGTCTGCCGAGGGTGGCGCGCCGGCCGCGGAGGAAAAGCCTGCGGCGCAGCCCGAGACGAAAAAGTCCGCTGCGAAAAAGACCACGGCGGCCAAGAAGCCGGCTGCTGCCAAGAAGACTACAGCGGCCAAGAAGCCTGCCGCGGCCAAGAAGCCTGCCGCGGCCAAGAAGACGACCACAAAAAAGACTACGACCAAGAAAGCGGAAGAATAAATGGAAAGCGTAACTGTGATCGGCGCGGGCCTGGCCGGGTCCGAATGTGCCTGGCAGCTGGCCCAGCGGGGCATCCCCGTGGTGCTGCGGGAGATGAAGCCGGAGAAGAAGACCCCCGCCCATGTGACCGGCTATTTTGCGGAGCTGTGCTGCTCCAATTCCCTGCGGGGCGCGGGGCTGGAGAACGCCGTGGGCCTGCTGAAAGAGGAGCTGCGGCGGCTGGACAGTCTGATCCTCCGCTGCGCGGACGCCACGGCGGTGCCCGCCGGCGGTGCGCTGGCGGTGGACCGCGAGGGCTTTGCCCGCATGGTCACCGAGTCCGTGCTGGGCCACCCCAATATCACCATGGTCCCCGGCGAGGTGACCGCTATACCGGAGGGGAATGTGGTCATCGCCAGCGGCCCGCTGACCTCTGACGCGCTGGCCGACGCCATTGCGGAAAAGCTGGGCGGCGGCCATACGCTGAACTTCTTTGACGCGGCGGCCCCGCTGGTGACCTTCGACAGCGTGGACATGGACAGTGCGTATTTCGCCTCCCGCTACGATAAGGGCACCCCGGACTACATCAACTGCCCCATGACCAAAGAGGAATATCAGGCCTTCTGGGCGGAGTTGGTGAAGGCGGAGGAGGCCGAGGTCCACGGCTTTGAGGACAGCGGCGTGTTCGAGGGCTGTATGCCGGTGGAGGTCATGGCCCGCCGGGGCGAGGATACCCTGCGCTTCGGCCCTCTGAAGCCCCGGGGCCTGGTGGACCCCAAGACCGGCCGTGAGCCCTACGCCGTGGTGCAGCTGCGGCGCGACAACGCCGATGGCACCATCTACAATCTGGTGGGCTTCCAGACCCACCTGAAATGGGGCGAGCAGAAGCGGGTGTTCTCCATGATCCCCGCCCTGCACGACGCCCAGTACCTGCGCTACGGCGTCATGCACCGCAACACCTATCTGGATTCGCCCCGGTTGCTGGACCGGTACTACCGGCTCAAAAGCGATCCCCGTATCGCCTTCGCCGGTCAGATGACCGGCGTGGAGGGCTATGTGGAGTCCTGCGCCAGCGGTTTTCTGGCGGGTATAGAGTTGGCACGGCGGCTGAAAGGACAGGCGCCCCTCGACCTTCCCCGTGAGACGGCCATCGGCGCCCTTGGCCTGTATGTCAGCAACGAGAGCGTGGCGGACTTTCAGCCCATGAACGTGAACTTCGGCATTATCCCGCCGTTGGACCACCGGGTCAAGGGTAAGCGCAACAAAAATGCCGAGCTGAGCCAGCGGTCGCTGGCCATTCTGGATACCATGAAAGAGGAGGTGCTCTCTCTGTGAAGATCATCATCGATGCCATGGGCGGCGACAACGCCCCGCTGGAGATCGTCAGGGGTGCGCTCAGCGCCCACAGCCGCTTTGGCTGTGACATCGTCCTCACCGGCGACGAGGCGGCCATCCGGGCTGCGGCGGCCCGGTGCGGCGCGGCAGCGCTGCCGCAGGGTGTGACCCTCCGCCCCACCACGGAGACGGTGGAGATGTGTGATGATCCCGCCACCGTGTTCCGTCGGAAGAAGGATACCTCCATGGGCGCGGCGTTGACCATGCTGCGTGATGGAGAGGGCGACGCCGTGGTGTCCGCCGGCTCCACCGGCGCACTGCTGACCGGTGCGACGCTGATCACCAAGCGTATCCATGGCATCCGCCGTGCGGCTATGGCGCCGGTCATCCCCACCACCACCGGCAGCGCTGTGCTTATCGACTGCGGCGCCAACGCCGAGTGTACCCCGGAGTATCTGCTCCAGTTCGCCTATCTGGGCAATTTCTATGCCCAGCGGGTGCTGGGGGTGGCGACGCCCCGCGTGGGCCTGCTGAATATCGGCGCGGAGGACAGCAAGGGCACCGATCTGCAAAAGCAGACCCTGGCCCTGCTGCGCGCGGCGGACGCCCGGGGCGATCTGCACTTCATCGGCAATATCGAGGCCAAGGACGCCATCAAGGGCGGCTGTGACGTGATCGTTACCGACGGCTTCTCCGGCAACGTGATGCTCAAGTCCATCGAGGGCGTGGGCTCCTTCGCAGGCAGCGCCCTGAAGGGAATGTTCAAAAAGAACCTGCTGACGAAGCTTGCCGCCCTGCTGGTCATGCCGGGGCTGAACGCCTTTAAAGCGCGGCTGGACCCCAACAAGGTGGGCGGCACGGCCTTCATCGGCATCTCCAGGCCGGTCATCAAGGCCCACGGCGGCTCCAACGCCGAGGCCATCGAGAACGCGGTGGGGCAGGCCATTCAGGTGGCCGAAAGCGGTATTACCGAGGCCATCGCGGCGCACATAGACAAAATGCAGCTTCCCACCGTATAAATTTACCAAAAAGGTATTGACACTGTCACACGATTGCCGTATTATTTTCGGAGATAACAAGCAAAGAAGGAGGAATACCCTTGACTATGGAAGAGATCTTCAAGACGATGCAGGATCTGATCGCCGAGCAGTTCGCTATCGATGCCGACGAGATCAGCATGGACAGCTCTTTCGTGGACGACCTGGGTGCCGATTCTGTGGATCTGGTGGAATTGGTCATGGCGATGGAAGAGGAGTTTGACATCGGCGAGATCGACGAAGAAGACCTGGCCGGCCTCAAGACCGTCGGCGACTGCGTCCGCTATCTCAACAGCAAGCTGGGCTGATCCGACTATAACGACAGAAAATACGGCCCGGCAGGGCCGTATTTTTTCAGGAGGTTCCTATGGAAGAACTGGAAAAAAAGCTGGGCTACACCTTCCGCGACCCGGAGCTGCTCCGTGCCGCCCTGTACCACAGCTCCTACGCCAACGAGCACCGCAGCGAGGGCATACGCAGCAACGAGCGTCTGGAGTTTCTGGGCGACGCCGTGTTGGGCTTTGTGTCCGCCGAGCATCTGTTCAAGAAGCACCCGGAGCTGCCAGAGGGCGACCTGACCCGCATCCGTGCCGCCCTGGTGTGTGAGGAGAGCCTGCACGAGGTGGCCCAGTCCCTGGACCTGGGCAATTATCTGCTGCTGGGCAAGGGCGAGGAGCAGGGCGGCGGCCGCTGCCGGCCCTCCATACTGGCCGACGCCACCGAGTCGGTATTTGCCGCCGTGTATCTGGACGGCGGGATGGATGCCGCCAGCGACCTCATCCACCGCGTCCTGCTGGACAAGGAGCGTGAGGAGGTGGTGGAGGAGCGCCGCCGGGACTATAAGACGGAGCTGCAGGAGCTGGTCCAGCGCAGAAGCGGCCAGGTGCTGCACTATGAGCTGACGGGGACCTCCGGCCCCGACCACGCCAAGCAGTTCACCTTCCGGGTGACGCTGAACGGCAGAGAGCTTGGCCAGGGCACCGGCCGCAGCAAAAAGGAGGCGGAGCAGTCCGCCGCCCGCAGCGCCCTGGCACAGTGGAACGAGCAATAAGCAAAAAGAGAACGCCCGCCGGGATTACCACCGGCGGGCGTATTTTTTAGAAGGTGAAGGTATATCCGTCCCGCAGCAGCAGTATCTGCTGGGTGTCTTTTTCCGCTTTACTGAGATGGATCGTGGACTGATGTCCGTCCGCCGAATCCCGCAGCCAAACGGCAGGCATGGTGGGATCGCCGCAGTAGGCCGTGGTGTACATGATGGCCACTGCGTTGCCGATGTCGCTGCCCTCCTGCTGTGCGTATGCGTCAAACAGCCCGGATAGGCTTTCCCCGCTGTAGCGGATGCTGCTCCGGCGTGCGTCCGTGCCGCTTTGCGTCACCGGTCCATAGATAAAGTCACAGGCATAATATACGCCGTCCTGCTTGACGTAATTGAAAACGTGCTCGCTTTCCAGCCAGAATACATAGACGTAACCGACCTCGTCATAGTCGCCGTTCAGCAGCGCGCCGAACAGCGCCGATGTGCCCACGCAGCCGCCGTTGTTCAACTGATACCGCAGCTCCGCCCCTATGCCGGCGTCATCCGGAGCAAAGCTGTAGCCCCGCGCTTCCAAAAACTGCGCGGCGTCGGCAACCGTGGAGATCTTTTCACAGGCCTCCGCAAAGGAGATCCCCGAATCCGCAAGCGCCTGTATCTCTTCGTCAGTGTACTCCCGCTGTTCAAAGGCCTTCCGCTGTTCCTGCTCCTCTTTGCTCAGAACGGGGTACGCGTTTGCCGTGTAGGCGGACGTACTGAAGCCGCACGCTGTCCGCAGCATATCCGCCAGCTTCTGTGCATCCGCGTTCACATAGTTCTCGCCGGAGAGGACGAGCCAGCAGTCGCCGCGTATCTCAAACGGGTCAAATGCATAATACAGTCCGTCCTGCGCTATGGCGGCATAGGCGCCATAATTGCTGCTGGAATGCAGATCGATGCGCCCGCTTTCCTCATAGTCCCCTGCCAGCAGATACAGCAGCGCATCCACCCAGCCGCGGGGCTGGCTGCTGCCGCGCAGCAGCGTGGTCTCCACGTCCTGACTGTCGATATCCTCGCTGTCCTGCTGCCGCGCCTTCAGCAGCCGCAGCGCGTCCGGCACGGTGCTCACAGTCGCCGCCATCTCCGCGGTGTCCCCGCCGTCCAGCAGCGCCGTGATCTCCTCCCCGGTCAGCTGCGGTTCGCCGAATACCGCCGGATAGCACACGCCGTCCACGCGGTAACATTCCACACCGTTGGATGTCACTGTTTTGGCGCTGCTCTCGCCGCACCCCGTCAGCGCCGCCAGCGTCAGCAGGCACAGCACCAGCGCAATACATCTCTTTCGCATGATATTCTCTCCCTTTTTCGTGTTTTTACCATCATAGCACACGGAGTACGGCATGGCAAGCAAAAAGCACCGCCCTCGGCGGTGCTTTTTTGTGCGCATTACGGCTGGTAGTGGTGCGCGTCCTGCAATACCATCTCCTTGACCTTCATCAGCCGTGTGGTGTTGCCGCGCTCGTTCTCGTCCAGCTTCATGGTGATATAGCGGATGTTCTGCTCCGTCTCCGGGATCATCACATACTCCAGCGCGTTGACCCGCCGGCGGGTCTTTTCGATATCCTGGGCCAGCAGCTGCATGGTCTTTTCCACCTGCGCCAGCTCCAGCATATCGGCGAATACCGCCTGCATCTTCTCCAGCGCCGCGTCCAGCTCGCCGCTGGTCTGGGCGAAGCCGTAGGGCAGCAGCGCGTCGTCGCCGCTGTCGGTATGGAAGGTGAACACCGGCACGTTCACGCTCATGATGTTCCGGGTGGACACCTCCAGCGACACGCTGCGCCGCGGGCAGGACAGGGCCTCCTCCAGCACCTCCGGTCCCATCAGGGCGGCGGCCACGGTGAAGGCGGCGTTGGCCTCCTTCAACCCCTGCTCCACCTTGGCGCGGAGCGCGCGGTTGCGCCGCACCACGTCCATAAACTGCTTCATCAGCTCGTCCCGCTTGTCCTTCAGCAGCTTGTGGCCCCGGCGTGCGGTCTTCAGCCGGCCCTTCAGCCGGGTCAGCTCCATCCGGGTGGGATTGACAGTCTTTCCCGCCATGGCGCTCACTCCTTCACCGGCAGATACTTGTTCAGCATCTCCGGCTTGATGCGCTTCAGCTCACTGCGGGGCAGCATACGCAGCAGCTCCCAGCCCAGGTCCAGTGTTTGCTCTATGGTGCGGTTCTCGTCGAACCCCTGCGAGACGTAGCGCTTCTCGAACTCGTCGGCGAACTTGGCGTACAGCAGGTCCGTGGGACTCAGGGCAGCCTCGCCCAGAATGGTCATCAGCTCCTTGGCCTCCTTACCGCTGGCGTAGGCGGCGAACAGCTGGTTCATGGTGGGCGCGTGATCCTCCCGGGTCTTGCCGGCGCCCACGCCCTTGTCCTTCAGACGGGACAGGGAGGGCAGCACGTCCACCGGCGGCAGGATGTTCTTGCGGTACAGGTCGCGGCTCAGAATGATCTGCCCCTCGGTGATGTAGCCGGTCAGGTCGGGGATGGGGTGGGTCTTGTCGTCCTCCGGCATGGTCAGGATGGGGATCATGGTGATGGAGCCCTTGCACCCCAGCTTGCGGCCGGCGCGCTCGTACATACTGGCCAGGTCGGTGTACAGATAGCCGGGATAGCCGCGGCGTCCGGGGACCTCCTTCTTGGCGGCGGAGACCTCACGCAGCGCCTCGGCGTAGTTGGTGATATCCGTCAGGATCACCAGCACGTGCATATCCTTCTCAAAGGCCAGATACTCCGCGGCGGTCAGCGCCATACGGGGCGTGGCGATACGCTCCACGGCGGGGTCATTGGCCAGGTTGGTGAACAGCACCGTGCGCTCGATGGCGCCGGTGCGCTGGAACTCCCGTACAAAGAACTCCGACTCCTCAAAGGTGATGCCGATAGCGGCGAACACCACGGCGAAGTTGGAGCTGTCGTCCAGCACCCTGGCCTGTCGGGCGATCTGCGCCGCCAGATTGGCGTGGGGCAGACCGGAGCAGGAGAAGATGGGCAGCTTCTGGCCGCGGACCAGCGTGTTCAGTCCATCGATGGTGCTGATGCCGGTCTGAATGAACTCGTTGGGATAGTCACGGGCCGCCGGGTTCATGGGCAGGCCGTTGATGTCCCGGTATTCCTCCGCCAGCAGGGCGGGGCCGCCGTCGATGGGTTCGCCCATGCCGTTGAACACGCGCCCCAGCATATCGGCGGATACGCCCAGCTGCAAGGGGTGGCCCAGGAAGCGGATGGTGGCATCCCGCAGGTTGATGCCGGCGGAGGAGTCGAACAGCTGGACCACGGCGCGGTCGCCGTTGACCTCCAGCACCTTGCAGCGGCGGACCTCGCCGCTGTGCAGCTGGATCTCCGCCAGCTCGTCATAGGTGACGCCCTCCACGTGGTCCACCACCATCAGGGGACCGGACACCTCGTGGATGGTACGGTATTCCTTCATCATTCCTCTTCACCAGCCTTTCGGATCAGCTCGGCGATCTCGCGCTCCATATCAGCGCGGACGGCGGCGTAGTTGGCGGCGTATTCCTCCGCGGCGGCGTACTTGGCCCAGCCCAGCTTCTCCCGGGCGGGGATGGCGTACAGCGCGGATGGGGCCACGGCCTTGTCCACAGCGCCGCGGCACAGGGACTCGTAGTGCAGGATCAGCCCCAGCAGCTGCATCTGCCGGTCAAAGCTGGAGTAGGAGTCCACGTCCATAAAGGCATTCTGCTGCAGGAAGTCCTCCCGCAGCATCCGGGCGATCTCCAGCGTCAGCTGGTCGTTGGCGGACAGGGAATCCTTGCCCACCAGCTGGACGATCTCGTTCAGCTCGTTCTCCTCCTGCAAAAGGTGCATGGCGCGGTTGCGGTTCCGGATGAAGTCCTCGCCCATGTTCTCGTTGAACCAGGGCGTCACCGCGTCCAGATACAGGGAGTAGGAGTTCAGCCAGTTGATGGCCGGGAAGTGGCGGCGATAGGCCAGCGAAGCGTCCAGCGACCAGAAGACCTTGACGATACGCATGGTGGCCTGTGCCACCGGCTCACTCAGGTCGCCGCCGGGAGGCGACACCGCGCCCACGGCGGTCAGGGAGCCGGTGCGCTCGTCGCTGGCCAGGCACTGCACCACGCCGGCGCGCTCATAGAACTGCGCCAGACGGGAGGCCAGATAGGCGGGATATCCCTCCTCGCCGGGCATCTCCTCCAACCGGCCGGACATCTCGCGCAGGGCCTCGGCCCAGCGGGAGGTAGAGTCGGCGATGACGGCCACATCGTAGCCCATGTCGCGGAAATACTCCGCGATGGTGATGCCGGTGTAGACCGATGCCTCACGGGCGGCCACAGGCATATCCGAGGTGTTGGCGATCAGCACTGTACGCTTCATCAGGCTCTCGCCGGTGCGGGGGTCGGTCAGCTCCGGAAACTCCCGCAGTACGTCGGTCATCTCGTTGCCGCGCTCGCCGCAGCCGATATAGACCACGATGTCCACGTCGGCCCACTTGGCCAGCTGGTGCTGCACCACGGTCTTGCCGGAGCCGAAGGGCCCGGGCACGGCGGCGGTGCCGCCCTTGGCGATGGGGAACATGGTGTCGATGACACGCTGGCCGGACTGCAAAGGCTTTACCGGCGGGAATTTCTTTTTATAGGGGCGGCCCACGCGGACGGGCCACTTCTGCACCATGGTCAGCTCACGCACCTCACCGTTGGCCAGCTTCACCCGGGCGATGGGCTGGGTGATGTTGTACTGTCCGGCCTCGGCCAGCCACGCCACCGTGCCCTCGGCGCCCTTGGGCACCATGATCTTGTGCAGCACGGACTCCGTCTCCGGCACGGTGCCCAGAATGTCGCCCACAGCCACGGTGTCGCCCACAGCGGCGGTGGGGGTAAAGTCCCCCAGCCTGTCGCGGTCCAGCGGCGGCACCTGAATGCCGCGGGTGATGTTGCTGCCCACCCGGCGGACGATCTCCTCCAGCGGACGCTGAATGCCGTCGTAGATATTCTCGATCAGGCCGGGGCCCAGCTCCACGCTCAGCGGTGCGCCGGTGGTGACCACATCAGCGCCGGGACCAAGACCGGACGTCTCCTCATACACCTGTATGGAGGCCCGGTCGCCGGTCATATTCAGGATCTCTCCGATCAGCTGCTGGGGACCTACGCGCACCACGTCCGCCATGTTGGCGTCCGCCATGCCGTCTGCCACCACCAGCGGGCCGGAGACTTTGATGATCTTACCCATTCTCTTGCTCCTTTCAGGAAATATCCGCGCCCACGGCGCGTTCCACCGCGTCGTGCAGGGCGGCCCCGGCGATGCCCAGCGAACCGGTCTTGCCGGGGATGAGGATAACGGCGGGCAGGGGTGCGTCTTTATACCGGGCGATCTCGGCGGTCAGCTGCTGCGCCAGCTGCTCGGTGATATAAATGACGGCGTAGTCCTCCTGCGCCAGGCGGTGCAGCGTTCTGCGCCCCGCGTCGGTATCCTCGGTGGGGAACACGTCCAGCCCCAGCGCACGGAAGCCCAGCACGCTGTCCCGGTCCCCAATAACGGCGATCTTATACATATTGCTCACGCAGCCTTTCCCGGAGCGCCTCCGCCGGCACACCGGCCATCCGGCCGGACAGCACGGTACGCACCGCCGTCCACTCCGCTTCCTTTGCCGCCAGATAGCCCAGCGCCACCTCTACGCCGAAGGGTACCCGGCGTGCCGCGCCGGCGGCGCGGAGCACCGCGTCGTCGCAGGCCTTTTCAAAGGCGGTCAGGCTGCCGCCCTTGGCGGCCTCGTCTCCCAGCTCCGCCTCCCGGGCGAAGGCCGTGCCCCGCCACAGCGCGGCAGCGCCGCTGCCGCTTCCGGCGCGGATCGCCTCCGGCGTCACGCTGCCGCCGGGGAACAGCACCTCCCGCAGGAAGCCGGCGTCCAGCCCCAGCCGCTGGGTGCGGATGAGCGAGCGCAGGTTCGCCGCGTCGATCATGGCGCGGACATAGTCCTGCAAATAGGGTATGTGGCTGTCCGCCGCCAGCTTTTCCAGCCGCGCGAAGTAGGCCCGATCCAGGATGCAGTCGCTGCTGCGGGCGCTGCCCGTCTCGGCCAGCACCCGCTGGGCCTCATCGGCCGCGGCGGCCATGTCGGCGGGCAGAAAGTCCCAGCCGCCGTTTTCGGCGTGCTTTTTCTGCATCGCCTCTGCCGGTACGGTCCCGGCGTCGATCAGCAGACGCTCCGCATCCTGCGGCGCTTTCAGCAGCGTTTTGATGTTGTGGTAGTCGTATTTCAGCCGGAACACGTCCAGCACCTCCGCCTCCGGCATAAAGCGGGAAACGTCGGCGAACACCGCCTCGCGCTGCGCGCTCAGCGCCGCCTGCAGGGACGGCTCATCGTGTACGGGCGCGTAGCCCCACTCGCTCAGCAGCTGGGCGCACGCCTCGACGGAGGGTGCCGTCAGCAGCTGCTCCAGCCGCTGTGCCGTCAGCAGCCGGCGCTCCATGGCGCGTATGCGGGCGGACAGGAACAGATAGTCCGTGTCCTTTCTCCGTTTTGTCAAAGGGACGCCCCCTTTCAGTCAAACAGCACGGCGGCCACGGCGGAGGAGTCCTCCTGCCGTGCCCGGCGCAGCAGCTCGGCAAAGCCGCAGTTGATCTCCATGCGGCCCCGCTGCAGTACCACGCCGCCGCCCGTCTCCCGGGTGTCGGCAGCCAGGGTGAAGCCCGCGCCGGGCTTTTTGCCGTTGGCGGCGTCCACCACCGCCTGACCCACCGTGTCCCGGTCGGCGGCGGAGAACACCAGCGCTTCGCCGCCCTGCCCGTTTTCCGCGGCCAGCGATGCCAGCAGGTCGATATACTCCGGGCGCGGCAGCTTCAGCAGCGCGTCGGCGGCGCGGGCAAAGGCCTCGTCCAGCATCCGCTGCTTCTCCGCCAGCACCCGCTGGCGGCCGGACGGCTGCCGCCCTCCAGGCGCTCCACCTGCTCGCGCTCCAGCACCTTGCAGCGGGCCTCGCCCTCGCGGAGCAGCTTGTCCGCCTCGGCGCGGTACCGGGCCAGAATGGCCTCGGCCTCCGCCGCCGCCTGGGCGGCGATGTCGGCGCACTCGGCCTGTGTGTCGGCCTCCATGCGCGCGATGATCTTGTCGATACCGTTCATAGGCGCACCCGCCTTACTTCATGATGTTCAGGGAGATCATAATGGTCGCCACCAGAGACAGGATGGCGTAGAACTCCACGATGCCGCAGTAGATGATGCCCTTGGTAGCGGCCTCTGGGTGCTTGGCCACGATGTTGATGGACGCGGCGGCCACGCGGCCCTGGAAGATGGCGCTCAGCCAGCCGCCCAGCATGATGGGCAGGCAGGCGGCGAAGAAGGACAGCCCCTGGGTCAGGGAGAGATCCAGCACGCTGCCGCTGAGCAGGCCGGTCTGGCCCAGCACCAGGAACAGCGCCACAAAGCCGTACAGGCCCTGGGTGCCGGGCAGTACCTGCAGGATCAGGCACTTGGTGGACTTATCGGGATCCTCGCTGGTCAATCCGGCGGCGGCCTCGCCCACCATACCGGTGCCCTTGGCGGAGCCGATGCAGCACAGGCCGGCGGTCAGCGCCGCGCCCAGGATGGCGAAACCCAGTCCGCCCACAGATTCAAGAAAAGCTAACATGATTTAGTATCCTCCTTAATGATCTCTACGTGTTTGGCCCGGACGCGCAGGGGACGGTAGGCCTTGCCGCCGTCCTTGTAGAAGCGTCCGAAAAATTCCAGAAATTGCAGGCGCATATCGTGGACGTAGCAGCCCAGCAGGTTTAGCGCCAGGTTCAGCATATTGCCGACGAATGCGATGATGATGAAGGTGACCACGTTGCCGGTGGTGGCGCCCAGCATATTGAACACCTGGGCCAGCACCGCGCCGGACAGCATCAGCGCCATCAGCCGGACGTAGGACAGGATATCGCTGAAGAAACCCGTCACGCCGTTGTACACCGCCGCCACGAAGCCCGTCACCTTGCCAAAGCCCTTTTTGCCCCGGCCCGCGCCGTATACCAGCATAAGAACGCCCGCGATCAGCACCACCGGCACGCCGGATACACTGCCGATGCCAAGCACCGCAAGACCCGTGCCCGCCAGAATGATCCACCAGGTGATCTCGTCAAACAGGGCATCCATAAAGCAGCCCTTTTTGCATTTTTCCACCACGCTGACGGTCATGCCGGTGAACACCTGCAAGGCGCCCAGGATCAGCGAGCCCACCATGATGGCCATGGTGTCGTCCAGGGGTGAGAACAGCGCCGGCAGGGCAAAGGTGCTCTCCGGGTCAAAGAACTTGAAGAGCTGCGGCAGGAAGTCGCCGAAGAAGCTGCCGGTCATGGCGCCGAAGACCACGGTGGTCACGCCGCACCAGAAGATCATCTCCATAAAGCTGCGGTCGTCCGGCCGTTTTTTCTTCAGGAACAGCCATGAGCCGAGGAGCATCAGCAGCCCGTAGCCGATGTCCGCCATCATCATGCCGAAAAACAGGATGAAGAACGGTGCCATCACCGGGTTGGGGTCCACGCCGTCGTAGGCCGGCAGGGAGTACTGCTCGGTGATGCAGTTCATGGACCGCGCCACCGCGTTGTCCTCCAGCAGCACCGGCACCTCCGGTATCTGCTCCGTCGTGGGATCGGACAGGGTGTAGTCGCAGTCCGCCGTGTCCAGATACGCCGTCAGCCTTGCCGTCTTTTTCTCCGGCACCCAGCCGTCGAATGCCACGATGCACCCGTCGGTCAGCAGTCTGCGGCGGTTTTCCTCCCGCTGCAGGCGGGAGGCCAGCCGGTCGGCGCACAGATACAGCTCCGGCAGCCGTTCCGCCAGCTCATCCAGCCGCTTTCGCAGGGCCTCCTGCTGCCTCTTGACCTCTGCCAGCCGGTCCGCGTCCCGCCGCCGGTTTTCCTCCGGCGTGCCGGTGCGGCCCTTCAGGGGTGAGGCTGCGAAGCCCCGGCCCCGCAGCAGCTCCAGCACCGGTGCCGTCGCTGCCTTGTGGGTGATGAGCAGCACGCACTGCTGCTGCCGGTCGGCGGAGAGCAGATGCAGCTCGCTCTCCGGATATTCGTTTTGTACCTGCCCACACAGTTCGTCCCAGGGGACGAAGGGCGGCAGTACGCCCAGGGTCACGTCGCAGCAGCGTGTCTCCGTCAGCTCCAGGGGCAGGTCCAGACTCAGCCAGGGCCCCAGGGTGATCCGGTCGGTCTCCAGCTGGGCAGCCAGCGCCGTCAGCTGCTGTAATCGTCCCGCTGCCTCGTTGACCTGGCGGGCCAGCGCCAGCCCGTCGGCCAGCCCCGTCTCGCTCAGGTATTCCGCCTCGCCGATGGCGGGGCGGGGCGCCAGCAGCGGCGCTTTCTTGGGCGGCGCAGCCCGCCGCAGGGCATCGATCGCCGTCTGTACCTGCCGCTGGCGGGCCAGGCAGTCCGCCGTCTCGCTGTCGCAGCGCCGCAGGCTCTCCGGCGCATCCGGCGCGTCCGGCTCACTGATCTCCACGCAGCCCATACGCTCCAGCTGCCGCAGCAGCGCGTCGTGGTCCCGCTCCAGCGCCAGCACCTGCAGGCGCTTCATTTTTGCAATGGGCATTTACCGCTTCACCACCTTTTCCACGATGGCGCGGACAGCCGTGTCCATGCGCTGCTCCGCCTGCTGTCGTATGGCTGTGCAGGTGCGCTCGGCGTCGCTTCGCAGGGCGGCGTCCGCCGCCTGTCCGGCTTCACCGGCCCGCTGCATGGCTTCGTTCTCCAGCACCTTCACGGCGTTCTGCGCCTCACGCACCAAACCGTCGCCGTCCCGGCGGGCCTGCTCGGTCAGTGCCCGGGCGGCGCGCTGGGCCTCGGCCTTCTGCTCCAGAAGCCGCTGCTCCGCCGCCTGCAGCTGGTCTATTTTTTCACGGTACAGTTTACTCACCGCCTTTCCTGATCTGGGAAACAGACAGGGGAAGACCCCGTTTCCGGAAGCCGTCCCCCTTTGAAGTATATATTCCGCGGAGGAAACTCCCTTCGCCTGCCTCTGATTACACATAGTTTATCATACCACAAAAGCACGGGGAACAACAACAGGCAGAATGGCAAAAATAACCGGCATCCTTTGTGCAGGGTGACAATAAGATGACAGACAGGTAAGAAATAAGTGGTGGCATTTTTTTGCCCCATGTGGTATACTCTTCCTATATTGGAACAGTATTCCCGTTTTGCGGGAGTGTATAATGACGTGAGGTGTGTCATGACCTATCTGAAAGCGATCCTGTTGGGACTGGTGCAGGGCATAGCGGAATTCCTGCCCATCTCCAGCTCCGGCCATCTGGCCATTGCCCGCAATCTGCTGAATATGGAGGGCGCGGGGAGCATTCCGGAGTTCTTCGACGTGCTGCTCCACCTGGGCACGCTTATTGCGGTGTTTGCCGCCTATTGGGGCGACATTCGCGACATGGTGGTGGAGTTCTTCCGGGGCATCGGCGACCTGGCGCACCACAGCACCCCCACGCCGGTGCCGCCCGCCCGCCGGCTCATCCTGCTGATCGTCGTCGGCACGCTGCCGCTGTTTGCGGTGCTGCCCATCCGCAAGACAGTGCAGGGCCTGGGCGATAATATGTATTTCGTGGGCGCGGCGCTGATCTTCACCGGCTTCCTGCTGTTCCTGTGCGACCGTGTGCGCCGGGGCCGCAAGACCGAGCGCAGCGCCACCTGGCTGGACGCTCTGCTGGTGGGCGTGGGGCAGGCGGTGGCTACGCTGCCCGGCGTCTCCCGCTCCGGCATGACCATCACCGCCGGGTGCTTTGTGGGCTATGAGCGTCGCTTCGCCGTGCGCTTTTCCTTCCTGCTGAGCATCCCCGCCGTGCTGGGCGCCAACATCCTGTCCATCAAGGATGCGGTGCAGGCCGGCATCGTCGGCGCGGAGGTGCCCATGTACCTGATAGGCGTGGCCGTGGCCGCCGTGACGGGCTATCTGTGCATCCGGCTTCTGAAGTATATCGCGGACAAGGGCCGTTTCGGTGCCTTCGCCTACTACTGCTGGGCGGCGGGCGTGCTGACCCTTGTTCTGCAGGGCATCAAGTGAGGTAGACTATGGCATCGACACAAAAGAAAGGAAATACCCGCAAAAAGGCGCCTGCCCCGCCGCCCCCGCCGGCGTATAACGCCGCGGCGCGTGTGGCCGGCGGCATCGTCTGCGCCCTGCTGGCGCTGTGCGTGCTGGTGAGCTATTTCAACGTGGACGCCCTCCTCCTGGTGTGGATCGCCAGGGTGCTCAAGGGTGCGCTGGGCTACGGCTATTACCTGACGGCCCCGGTGCTGGCGGCCATCGCCGTCATCCAGCTGGGCCATCGGGGACGGCCCGTCGTCCTGCGTACCACCTGCGTGGCGCTGCTGCCCCTGCTGGTGGGCGTGCTGTGCCACCTGACCCTGTGCCGCACAGCCTACACCCTCGGCCTGGACAGCGTCAAGACCCTCTGGGCTGACGGACAGGCCCTCAAGTGCGGCGGCGTGCTCTCCGGCGGTCTGGCCGTGGGCTGCGAGGCTCTGGTCAGCAAGGTGGTGTCCATCATCGTGTTCGTGGTGCTGCTGCTGGCCGCCCTGCTGGGCGCCCTGCACCTGACGCCCCAGGAGGCCGCGGCGCGCGTCCGCAGCTATGGCGAGAGCCTGCGCCGTGACGACGAGGACGCGGACGACGAAGCCCTCCCGGAGGGTTTCACCCCCACCGCTGCTCCCGCCCCGGCAAAAAAGCCTGCCAAGGGCCGCAGGCGCCCCAATATCGACATCCCGCTGGACAGCGAGCGCGACGACACGGTCCTCCCGCCCGCCAGCTCCTTCTTCCCCCGCCGCAGCGACGATATCCGCACGCCGGATCAGGTGCTGCGGGGCGGTCCCGCCCCTGCGCCCCAGCCCCTCAGCGACGAACCTGCACCGCCCGCCGCTCCGGCGGAGGCCCCCGCCCCGAAAAAGCCCCTCAGCGACAAGCAGAAAAAAGCCCAGCTACAGCAGGAGGTGGAGAGCGCCGCCCAGGAGGTCAGCGACGCCATCGAGCAGGAGCTGGCCCAGGGGGAGGAGACCTACCGCTACCCGCCCATCACCCTGCTGGAGCAGAACCGCGGCGGCAACTACACCGAGGTGGGCGCCGAGCTGCGGAACAATTCCAAGCGCCTGGCGGACACCCTGCGCTCCTTTGGCGTGGACGCCCGCGCCGGCGAGGTCATCCATGGCCCCTCCGTCACCCGCTATGAGTTCACCCTGGACCAGGGCGTCAAGCTCAGTAAGATCACGAACCTCCAGGACGATATCGCCCTGGCGCTGGGTGCCAGCGGCGTCCGCATCGCCCCGGTGCCCAACAAGATATCCGCCGTGGGCATCGAGGTCCCCAACCGCACCGTCACCGCCGTGCGGATCCGCGACGTCATTGAATCCCGCGAGTTCATCGACCATCCCTCCCCGGTGGCCTTTGCCGTGGGCAGGGATATCGGCGGCAGCAACATCGTGGGCAACATCGCCCGTCTGCCCCATGTGCTCATCGCCGGCACCACCGGCTCCGGTAAATCCGTCTGCACCAACTCCCTCATCGTCAGCCTGCTCTACAAGTCCACGCCGGACGAGGTCCGTTTTATCATGGTGGACCCCAAGATGGTGGAGCTGGCGCCCTACAACGGTATCCCGCACCTGCTCATCCCCGTGGTCACCGACCCCAAAAAGGCCGCCGGCGCCCTGCAATGGGCGGTGTTCGAGATGATGAAGCGCTACAAGATGTTCTCTGAAAAGGGCGTCAAGGACCTGGCGGGCTATAACGCTCTGTCCGAGACGGACGAGGACGTGAAAAAGCTGCCCACCGTGGTGGTGGTCATCGACGAGCTGGCCGACCTGATGCTGGTGGCGGCCAAGGAGGTGGAGGAGTCCATCTGCCGTGTGGCCCAGATGGGCCGTGCCGCCGGTATGCACCTGGTCATCGCCACCCAGCGTCCCTCGGCGGACGTGATCACCGGTCTGATGAAGGCCAATATCCCCAGCCGCATCGCCTTCGCCGTGGCCAGCTCCATGGAGTCCCGCATCATTCTGGACACCACCGGCGCGGAGAAGCTGGTGGGCAAGGGCGATATGCTCTACTTCCCTCTGGGCGACACCAAGCCCACCCGTGTTCAGGGCTGCTTCATCACCCCGGAGGAGATCGACCGTGTGGTGAAGTTCGTCAAGGACGAGGCCGGCGAGGCCCATTACGACCAGGACGTGATCGAGAAGATCCAGCAGGCGGTGGACGCCAAGGCCGACAAGGGCGGCAAGGTCCCCTCCGGCGACGTGCCCGACGACGGCGACGATGCCGACGAGCTGCTCTCCGCCGCCGTAGAGGTGGTGCTGGAGACGGGTCAGGCCTCCGTGTCCATGCTCCAGCGCCGTCTGAAGCTGGGCTACTCCCGCGCCGCACGCCTGGTGGACCAGATGGAGGAGCGCGGCTATGTGGGCCCCTTCGAGGGAAGTAAGCCCCGCCAGCTGCTCATCACCCGCGAGAAGTGGCAGGAGCTGCAAATGGCCAAGGGCGCATCTCCGGCGGAGGCGGACAAGCCCACCGACCGTTACGGCAGCGTCCACGACGTGTTCGAGAGCCACGACGCACTTGAATAATACATATCCCCCGGCCGAAAGCCGGGGGATATTTTCTTGCTTACACCGTGCCGGTGACGGTGAGCACAGCGGTGCCGGGGGTAACGCTGTACGCGCCGGTGGCGGCGTCCTGGGTGAAGGTGGCGGCGGGTACGGTGATGACGCCGGGCACTGTGGCGAACACGCCGGTGGCGGCATCATAGGTGTACTGCGCCGGGGTGGTCAGCGCCGTGCCGTTGAGGGTCACGGTCAGACCGCTGAGCCGGGGATCGAAGGTGTCGGTGACAACAGCACCGGCTGCGGCGTCCGCCGCCGTGTTGCCGGTGTTCTGCATGGCGAAGGTGTAGGTCAGCTGCCCGTTCTCCGTCACGGTGGTGGGGGAGAGGGACTTGCTGATGGACAG
>ENA-OROO01000522-OROO01000522.1-human-gut-metagenome-genome-assembly--contig:-NODE-522-length-24385-cov-22.052815_pt1 | contig 24385 bp, 16 predicted proteins | sample MGYA00242130_ERZ509052 | MGnify/ENA primary metagenome ERZ509052 (study PRJEB26280, sample SAMEA2338730) | human gut metagenome | biome: human gut; feature: human-associated habitat; material: faeces... | reverse complement strand
CTGTCGTTATAGGATGGTAGGATGCTGCATGCCTACACTATTGCTGAATAGTTACGATGTCTTTTACAAACACATCCCAAGCTAAAAAATACAAAAAATAGATATTCAAAGACTGATTATATTGAACTATAAATAGTAAAATTTTATATTAGGAAACAATATGAATAGTAGGCAGATAGAACAAATTGCAGTTGGGGCAGTAAAGGACATTTTCTTGAAAAATGGACTCTTTAATCCATGCATTTCAGAAAATGACAGAGAGCCGATTTGGGATGGATTCATTTATTTGCAAAGCAAGAATCAAACTACGATTCGTATAGCCGTACAGGTAAAGGGTAAAACAATAAAACACATCCCTAATACCCCATCATATCAGATAAGGATAACAGACTTACACGCCTACAAAAGAGATGGTGGCATACTTTTCTTTGTTGTTTACATAACAAAGACTGGAAACTTTGTGTATCTAGCAAAATTAGCACCAATTGACTTAAGACGCTATATTCAAAAAGCAAATAATCAGAATAAAGTATCAATAAGGCTATCGCCAGTCAACCCAGGCTTTTCGTCTTTAGAAAATGATTTGCGAGACTTCCATCGTGACTGTAAAAAGCAAATTTCTTTTACAGACAAGAAAATATTGTCTATAGAAGAAGCTAGCAAACATGGGTATAAAATAACAGCAACTGTTTCTGGTTGTAAAACTAAAGAGGAAGCTTTATCTAAACTCATTAACCAACCAGTGTATCTTTATGCGGAAACTGGTGATAATGGAATTGCTACAGAATACCCTATCGGAGAGCAACAATATTCAGTGTATGGTGGAACTCATGTAATAGAAAACGTCAAAGTTGCAGGAAAAGTTTATTATACAGAATATGATATTTATAAAAATAAAGACGCAGAAATTGTAAATATTGGTAACTTCTTAACTATCTGTATCATCAATAAAAAAATAATTTTTATAAAATTTGATTCAAATAATTACAACATAAGTACACGACTCCATGAATTAGTTTTTTTGCTTGAATGCATAAAGACTAAAGTTATATGCTATGGGGGAAACAAAGTACAAGTAAAAAGTATTCCTCCCTCAGACTATAAAGAAATAGAAGAAGAATATAAGAAATGGAGTAGAGCAAAAATGCTGTTTGATTTGATGGGCGTTAAAGATGATGTAAACATCGGAGACTTAAGCGATGAAGATGCAATATGTTTGGATTTATTGGGACAAGCTATCATTGATAAAAAGCCAATATCCCAAGATCACGAATTGAATCCAATTACCATAGCAACAATAGGAAAATACAATTTTCTGTTGTTTGCTATCAAAGTGTCAAATGGGAAATATAAGATAAAAGAGTTTTTTAAGCATGCAGAAACATTAGTCTTTGCATACGAAAATTCCAATGGTGATAAACTTATCAGTTCTCCATTCACTCCTATATTCAGCAACAAGGATTTTACCAATGTCAACAATATTGATTATTCAATGATTATTTCAAGTTATGAGTTTGCCTCACAATATAATCCAGACATATACAATAGAGCTACGAATGATTTATTAATGGCATTAAACACGTATGATTGTTTGTCAACAAAGAACCCTATGCTTTTGGATGCAGTCAAGTCTCTCTCAAAATGGATCTTAGATAAAGCTGCGAAACATAAAATTTGCCATATCATTAACTTTTATCAAATCATAAAAAGAGAAAGAAATTTTACATCGGAAGAAAAAGACTCGTTGATTGATCTTTTAGATAGTCCAGATATAACCAATGAAGAAAAGACTGCTATTCATTTATTACTAGAGAATAAAACAATGGCAGAAATATATTTCAAGAAGTTATCTAAAGAACAACAAAAATTGTTCATATCACTTCCAATTTCATTCTTTATGAAAGAACTATGCTAACATTCTATAATCATTAAAGTATTTATAGAAAAATAGTACCTTTGTGTAAAAATTAAAAATAACGAACAATGGAAAATTTTAACGAGATATTTCACAAACTTTGGGAACACTCTGAAAATGAGGTCGTAGAGTTTAAGAAAGCAGAGACCAACTTTGATATTGACGAGTTGGGAAAGTACTTCTCCGCTCTCAGCAATGAAGCAAACTTACGAGATCATGAGTTTGCGTGGATAGTATTTGGTGTTTGGGACAAGAAGCATCAGATTATTGGTACCAGTTTCAAAGATAGTGAGGTTGCCTTGAACCGCCTAAAGCAAGACATGTCTCAACACACTACAGACAATCTCATCTTTAGGGATATTGTACCTATTGAGGTTGAAGGCAAGCGTGTTTTGTTGTTCCAAGTTCCTGCATCGCCACGCAATATCGTGATGCACTGGAAAGGTGTGGCTTATGGTCGTGATGGCGAAAGTCTAAAACCATTGAACCAAGCCAAACAAGATGCCATCCGCCAACAACCACCAATACCAGATTGGACTGCCCAACTCGTACCCAATGCGACCATCAATGATTTGGATGAGTTGGCAGTAGCCACAGCTAAAGTCATGTTCAAGAAAGTCCACTCTTCAAGTATTCCTGCCGAAGAAATAGATGCGTGGACAACAGAAGAGTTCTTAGCTAATAGCATGATGATGCGAGACGGTCAAATCACTCGTGCTGCAATACTGTTATTAGGCAAGCCGCTTTCTATCCAAAAGATTCATCCTGCCGTTGCACAAATCACTTGGACTTGGGAAGATGAAGAAGGTATTGTGCAAGATTATGAACACTTCTCCATTCCTTTCATCTTGACTGTAGATAAGGTGTTGGGCAAGATACGCAACAAAACCATGCGCGAACTGCCAGGAGGAACCCTCTTTCCTGATACGATGAAGCAGTATGATGAATATACCATACGTGAGGCTCTACATAATGCCATCGCCCATCAAGATTACACCTTGCAACAGCGCATAGTTTTCGTAGAAGGTCCAAGCACCTTATACTATGGCAATGGCGGTAGCTTTATTCCCGGCACTATAGAGAATGCTTTGGAGCATAAAGGTCCTCAGTTTCACTATCGCAACGAATGCTTATGCCGAGGCATGGTCAACTTCAACATGATTGATACCGTAGGACGTGGCATCAAGAAGATTTACACAGAACAACGCAATCGTTTCTTCCCCATGCCTGATTACGATATTGACAATGAGCATCGTACTGTAGGAGTCACTATCTATGGCAAGATGATTGACGAGAAATATACCAACTTGCTAAAGAGCAACCAATCCTTATCATTGAAAGAATGTCTTTGGCTGGATGCCGTACAGAAGCATCATCCTATTACCAAAGAAGCAGCCAAGCATCTTTATGACAAAGGCTTGATAGAAGGTCGTGCGCCTCATTACACTATATCATTAAAAGTAGCAAAACTGACTAAGCAAATAGGGCACTATACAAAAGAAACTAGTCTTGTGGAAACTATTATTCAAAAACAATTACTTCAGTTGGCGCATAATGCAGGCAGTATGGGTTTTAAACGTAAAGACGTTTATGAGGGACTACAACATGTTTTTCCATCAAGTTTAACTCAGGACGAGAAACTGAGAAAAATAGGAAATCTTCTTCGAAAAATAGCGAAAGAAGGATTTATTACAAAAACTATTAGTGGAAAACAATGGATTATTACAGAAAAAGGTGAACAAGAATTGAATTATTAATTTGTTACATAATTGCGATTGTCAAGTCATAATATGGGCATATTCGGTCGTTATAAGTCATTATAAGTCGTTTTAAGTCGTTTTAAGTCGTTATTTGGCTATTTGAGGTCGTTCTCGGCTATTTGAGGTCGTCATTTGGGCATAGCTCATGTAACAGGCATGTAACTGGGCGACTCGAAACAGCCCTAAAACAGAGTAAAAGCCCTTTAAAACAGTGCTTGGCGCATGTAACTGGCATGTAACTGAATAAAAAACTCGTATGGATACTAGTATTCATATATATGGTCATCTCTCTGACGGCATCTTGCATCATATAGAGCGTGAAAACACGCTCAACGGCAACCGTGACCAGGATTTCGGGCAACCAACTCTCACCCCGACCAAATTCCATCTGCCATGCAATGGCAGATCGTGAAACGAGTAGCCGAGCTTGATGCCATCTTTGCTCATCTCTATGGTCTCAAAACAGAAGATCTCCGTTATATCTTAGACCCTAAAGATATCTGTAGCAAAGGCTGCCTTAACGAGACCTTCCGTGTGCTGAAAGACAACGAGATACGCCAGTACGGAGAATACCGCACCAAACGCCTCGTCCTCGAAGCCTGGAATAAATTTGGATTTAACAATTAATATTACAAGAAAGGATTTATATGATATTATCAACATATTATTTTCACACATAAAAGAGAAAACTACCCTACAGTTGTGCTTTCTCATTAAAATCAGTTATCTTTGTAGGCGAAATGGCAATAGCCAAATATAAATGGTATAAAGCGAAATACGTCTAAGATGAAAAAGGAAACAATATCTCCTGTTCGAAATAAAGGAGCACAAATGATCCAAGAAGAAAAACCTTGGTTTAACCATTCGCAGATGATAGCCAATATCATGTCAGCAAGAATGAAGGAACTTGGAATGACTCAAAAGATGTTGGCAGAGAAAATGAATTGTACCCAACAGTACATTTCAAAAATCTTAAAAGGGCGTGAGAATCTTTCGCTTGAAGCCATAAACAAAATAGAGAATGCCTTGGATATTCATTTTCTACAAATGAATGAATAGCCATGCTCTAATTAAGTGTAACGATAAAAAGATAAGATATGTCTGTACAAAGTGAAGCTGCCCTCGAAAACGGACTTATTGCAACTCTTCAAAAGATGAACTATGAGTATGTTCATATTGAAGAGGAGAAGAACCTGTCTGCCAATTTCAAAAGGCAGTTGGAGAAACACAACAAGAAGAAATTGGAGGAACTTGGACGCACAGAGTTTACGGAGTCTGAGTTTGAAAAGATACTTATCTATCTTGAAGGTGGCACTCGCTTTGAAAAGGCAAAGAAACTGCGTGACCTATTTCCGCTTGAACTGGAAAACGGCGAACGTCTGTGGGTGGAGTTCTTGAACCGCACTCACTGGTGTCAGAACGAGTTTCAAGTTTCCAATCAAATCACGGTTGAGGGCAGAAAGAAATGCCGTTACGATGTGACTATACTTATCAATGGTCTGCCTTTGGTTCAAATAGAACTGAAGCGCAGAGGTGTGGAACTGAAACAGGCATACAACCAGATACAACGCTATCACAAGACTTCTTTCCATGGACTGTTTGACTACATCCAGTTGTTTGTCATATCCAATGGTGTAAACACTCGTTATTTTGCCAACAACCCGAATAGTGGATATAAGTTCACTTTCAACTGGACGGATGCCGCCAATGTGCCGTTCAACGACTTGGAGAAGTTTGCCACAGTGTTCTTCGACAAGTGTACGTTGGGTAAGATTATTGGCAAGTACATAGTATTGCATGAGGGAGACAAATGCCTGATGGTGCTTCGCCCTTATCAGTTCTATGCGGTGGAGAAGATACTCGACCGTGTGGAAAACTCCAACGACAACGGCTACATCTGGCATACAACTGGTGCAGGAAAGACCTTGACATCATTCAAGGCTGCCCAACTCGTATCCGAGTCGGACGATGTGGATAAGGTGATGTTCGTGGTTGACCGCCACGACCTTGACACGCAGACCCAAGCCGAATACGAGGCTTTTGAGCCTGGTGCCGTTGACAGTACCGACAACACAGACGAATTGGTGAAGCGTTTGCACAGCAATTCAAAGATTATCATTACCACCATTCAGAAACTTAATGCCGCTGTCAGCAAGCAGTGGTATAGCAGTCGTATTGAGGAAATACGCCATTCTCGCATCGTGATGATATTCGATGAATGTCATCGAAGCCATTTCGGAGAATGTCACAAGAACATCGTGAAGTTCTTCGACAACACGCAGATATTCGGTTTTACAGGCACCCCTATCTTTGTCCAAAATGCTGTTGACGGACATACCACAAAGGAAATCTTCGGCAACTGTCTTCACAAGTATCTTATCAAGGATGCCATTGCTGACGAGAATGTGCTTGGCTTCCTTGTGGAATACTACCACGGCAATGAGGATGTGGATAATGCCGACCAAGGCCGCATGACAGAGATTGCCAAATTTATCCTTAATAATTTCAATAAGTCAACATTTGAAGGAGAGTTTGACGCATTGTTTGCCGTGCAGTCTGTGCCGATGCTAATCCATTACTACAAGATATTCAAGAGCCTCAATCCAAAGATTAGGATTGGAGCAGTCTTCACATACGCTGCCAACAGTAGTCAAGACGATGAGCAGACCGGTATGAACACTGGCGGTTTTGCAAGCGAAAGTACAGGCGAGGCAGACGAGCTGCAAGCCATCATGGATGACTATAATGATATGTATGGTACAAGTTTTACTACTGAGAATTTCCGTGCGTATTATGATGACATCAACCTCCGCATGAAGAAAAAGAAGGCAGATATGAAGCCTCTTGACCTTTGCTTGGTTGTCGGTATGTTCCTTACTGGCTTTGACAGCAAGAAACTCAACACTCTCTATGTTGACAAAAATATGGAGTATCACGGATTATTGCAGGCGTTCAGTCGTACCAACCGTGTGTTGAACGAGAAGAAGCGTTTTGGCAAGGTGGTATGTTTTCGCGACCTGAAGAGCAAAGTGGACGAAGCCATCAAGCTGTTCAGCAATGGCACCCCACTGGAAGACATCGTGCGCAAGCCCTTCAATGAGGTGAAGCGTGACTATCAGGAACTTACTAAGGACTTCTTGGAGCATTATCCCGAGCCTCACTTCGTGGACTACCTTCAGAGCGAGAACGATAAGAAGCAGTTTATACTTGCTTTCCGTGACATCATCAAGAAGCACGCTGAGATACAGATTTATAATGAGTTTGAGAAGGAAGCCAATGACCTTGGCATGACCGAACAGCAGTTTATGGACTTCCGCAGCAAGTATCTTGATATATACGACACCTTTGCAGCGAAACCGACAGAACAGCCAAGCGGTTATAAAGTTCAAGATGACGAATCTGGTATGGTTGCCGAGCCTGACCCGAGTGAGAATGACACTACAGGGCTGGGAGACATCGATTTCTGCTTGGAACTTCTGCATAGCGACATCATCAATGTTGCCTATATATTGGAGTTGATTGCAGACCTTAATCCGTACAGTGAGGATTATACCGAGAAGCGCCAACACATCATCGACACCATGATAAAGGATGTTGAACTTCGCAGTAAGGCAAAACTCATTGACGGATTTATCCAGAAGAATGTGGATGATGACCGTGACAATTTCATGGCTCGCAAACAAAAGGCTGATGGTACAAGCGACCTTGAAGAACGGTTGAACAACTACATCGTCAACGAACGTAACAATGCCGTAAATACACTTGCCAAGGATGAGGATTTGGATGTATCCGTGCTCAATCACTACCTCTCTGAATATGACTACTTGCAAAAGGAACAGCCTGAAATCATACAAGAGGCATTGAAGGGGAAACACTTGGGACTGATAAAAAAGCGCAAGGCATTGGCTCGTATAATGGATAGATTAAGGAGCATAATTAAAGTATTTAACTGGGAATAAGTAATTATGGAGAAGAACATATACATAATGAGATGGTACGGGCCATTTGCAGATATGGAAAGTGCAAGGGACTGGGATAGAACAAATCAAATTCCATGCAGTCTATATTTGATGAGTGGTATGAAAAAGTATGCTAAATCATCTGTACATTATTATATAGGAAAAGCAGAACGCAACCTTATAACAGATAGGTTTAAGGACAAAAATCATCATATCAATGATTTTTCAAGAATAAAGGAGATTTGGCTTGGCAGTTTTGCAAATAAGAAAGCGTCTCACGATGATGTAATGCTTGTGGAAAATATGATTACTTCTTATTTTGTTGGCGAGGTGGGTAAAGACAAGATGCTGAATAAGATAAATTTATGCTTACCTGATAGCAACGTGTATGTCTTATCAGAATGGATAAATCCGTATTCTGAATTAGCATGGGAAAAATTATCAAGAAATTTTCCTGCAAATATTGTCGCAGATGTCATTGTCAACAAAGCTAATGATAATGCTTTCAACTACTATTTATATGTTTCAAAGAAATTAAAAAAGCAAGAAAAGAAACAACGATATGTCTGAAGAGTTACAGCAAAATCTAAGAAATCAACTTTGGGAAGTTGCCAACAAACTGCGTGGCAATATGTCGGCAAGCGACTTTATGTATTTCACCCTTGGCTTTATCTTCTACAAGTATTTGTCGGAGAAGATAGAGAAGCACGCCAATGACGCGTTGGTGGATGATGAAGTCACATTCAAGGAACTGTGGGCAATGGAGATGGATGCGGATGTGGAAGAGTTGCAGGAGGGCGTAAAGACCGAATGCCTGGAGAATATCGGCTACTTCATTGAACCAAACTTCCTGTTCTCGTCTGTCATTGAGAATATCAAGAAGAAGGAGAATATTCTGCCGATGCTCGAACGCTCATTGAAACGTATTGAGGACAGTACCCTCGGACAGGACAGCGAAGAAGACTTTGGAGGTCTATTCTCTGACATTGACCTTGCTTCACCCAAGTTGGGCAAGACTGCCGATGACAAGAATACTTTGGTCAGCAATGTTCTTCTTGCACTTGATGATATTGACTTTGGTGTAGAAGCATCGCAAGAGATTGATATTCTCGGTGATGCCTACGAGTATATGATTAGCCAGTTTGCCGCTGGTGCTGGCAAGAAGGCTGGTGAATTCTACACTCCTCAGGAAGTGAGCCGTATCTTGGCAGAGATTGTGACCATCGGTCACGCTCGTCTGCGCAATGTCTATGACCCAACTTGTGGTAGTGGTTCGCTGCTGCTTCGTGCTGCAAGCATAGGCAATGCCAACGAGATCTTCGGACAGGAGAAAAATCCTACGACCTACAACTTGGCTCGTATGAATATGCTTCTTCATGGCATCAAGTTCAGTAACTTCCGCATAGAGAATGGCGATACCTTGGAGGCTGATGCTTTTGGCGATACACAGTTTGACGCTGTGGTAGCAAATCCTCCTTTCTCTGCCGAATGGAGTGCTGCCGACAAGTTCAACAACGACGACCGTTTCAGTAAGGCAGGACGCTTGGCACCACGCAAGACTGCCGACTATGCCTTTATTCTCCACATGATTTACCACCTCAATGAGGGTGGCACAATGGCTTGTGTCGCTCCTCATGGCGTTTTGTTCCGTGGCAATGCCGAAGGCGTAATCCGCCGTTTCCTCATTGAGAAGAAGAACTATGTGGATGCCATCATCGGTCTTCCTGCCAACATCTTCTATGGCACAAGCATCCCGACCTGTATCTTGGTGTTCAAGAAATGCCGTAAGGAGGATGACAACATTCTGTTTATTGATGCCAGCAAGGAGTTTGAAAAGGTCAAGACCCAGAACAAGCTTCGTCCGCAGCATATCAAGAAGATTGTTGACACCTATCGTGAGCGCAAGGAGATAGAAAAATACAGTCATCTTGCCACACTGCAAGAAGTGGCTGAGAACGACTACAATCTCAACATTCCTCGTTACGTTGATACTTTTGAGGAAGAAGAACCTATCGACATCCATGCCGTGATGAAGGAAATCAAGGAGTTGGAAGCCAAACGAGCCGACCTTGACAAGGAGATTGAAAGGTATTTGAAGGAATTGGGATTGGTGGAATGATTTTTTTGTACCAGGTTGGGACAATTTTAGAAGAACGTTTTATATGGCTGAGAAAGATAATATACCAGAAATGCGTCCTACGTTTGATGCTATCCGCAGGACTGACGAAAACAACAAGGAATATTGGAGTTCGCGCGACCTTTGTAATGCTATGGGATATTCTACTAACTGGAAATTCCAAAATGTCATAAATAAGGCAATTGCCGTAGCCAATCAAAAAGGCATGAAGATTGATGACCATTTCAACCAAACGGTTGATATGGTCAAGCTCGGTAGTGGTGCATATAGAAAGGTGAACATATTCCGTTTGTCTCGTATGGCGTGCATGATTATAGCTGAAAATGCAGACGGAAAGAAACCTCTGGTGCAACAAGCAAGAGAATATTTTTCGCAGTCCGTTTCTACCACAGAACTTATCCAAAACTCACTGGAATCCAACATATTGTTGTATAAAACAGCACAAGGTGAAACCCGCATTGAAGTGATATTCAACAACGAGACATTTTGGATGTCGCAAAAACGCATGGCAGATTTGTTTGGCGTAGACCGGGCAACGATTGCTTATCACCTTTCTCAAATTTATGAAAGTGGAGAACTTACAAAAGAGGCAACTTGTAGAAAAATTCAACAAGTTCAACTTGAGGGTGAGCGTGATGTTGAACGTACTCCTTTGTTCTACAACCTTGATGCCATTATTGCCGTAGGTTACCGTGTGAACAGCTATCAAGCAACTCAATTTCGTATATGGGCAACTTCTGTGTTGAAGGAGTTTATCATCAAGGGGTATGTACTTGATGACGAACGCTTGAAACAAGGCAAGCATTTCGGCAAGGACTACTTTGATGACTTGCTGGAACGCATCCGTGAGATACGGACGTCTGAACGTCGCTACTATCAGAAGATAACGGATGTATATGCAGAGTGTAGTGCTGATTATGATGCAAAATCAGAAAGTACCAAATTGTTCTTCAAGATGGTGCAGAATATGATGCACTTGGCTGTCACACATCATACCGCAGCAGAGATTGTCTTTAACAGAGCTGATGCCGAACAACCACACATGGGGCTTACCACATGGAAAAAAGCACCTAACGGACGAGTACAAAAGTCGGACACAATTGTAGCCAAGAACTATTTGTCGGATACCGAACTTAATCAACTCAATGGCATAACTACTTCATTCCTTGACTTTGCTGAGACTCGTGCCCAACGCCATATCATTACAACAATGGAAGATTGGCGAAAGCGACTTGCCCAGTTCCTTGCGGCAATGGACTATGAGGCAAACCCTTCGGCAGGAACTGTTTCGCAAGATGAAGCAAGAGCAAAGGCTTATGGAGAATATGAGAAATATAAGCTCATCCAAGACCGTTCATATATTTCTGATTTCGACAGATTTAATAATGGTGATGACGAAATGCCTCTGCTTCCTTTCGACCTCAATCCAAAGGAAATTTAAAATAAAAATTTGTCTACCAAGCTGGTAGACTATTTCAGAACCATCAATTAAGGATTTAAAATGACAACAAAAATAAATAACGAACATAATAAACTCAATTTTTCGAGTGAGCGAGAGCAGAGTCAAGCTTGCTTGAACTCTGCCGAGCATGAGAAAAATCAAGGACGAAAAGTCCTTAATGTCCCAAATCTCAGATTTCCAGAGTTTCAGGGGGAGTGGGAAGAAAGTACGATCGGTGAGGAGTTTGACTTGTATTCTGGCAACACTCCAAGCAGATTGAACAAAGAACATTTCAATGGCGCAATAAATTGGATTTCAAGTGGTGAACTTAAAGAACACTATATTGCCGATACAAAAGAGAAAATATCAGATGAAGCAGCAAAAACTTTGAAGATGCTCCCTATTGGAACATTTGTCATTGCCATTTATGGATTGGAAGCAGATGGCGTTAGAGGAACTGGCTCTATAACAAAAACTGAAGCTACTATTAGTCAAGCGTGTATGGCTTTTATCTCAAAGGGTAAAGTCCAAAATGAGTTTTTGTATTCATGGTACAAGAAACATGGGAATGTTATTGGTATTAGATATGCACAAGGAACAAAGCAACAGAATCTTAGCTATGATATTATTGAAAAATTCAAAATAGCTTATCCTACATTTCAAGAGCAAGAAAAACTGAATAAGTTTATTGCTCTTCTTGACGAGCGCATCGCAACCCAAAACAAAATCATTGACAAGTTGCAGTCCTTAATCAAGGGACTAAGAGTTAGGCTTATACAAATAGAGAATGGCAACATTGTACATCTGGGTGAGATTGCACGAATATATCAGCCTCAAACTATATCTTCAACAGAATTAACGGAAGATGGTTTTCTTGTATATGGCGCAAATGGCATTATTGGTAAATATAAAGAATATAACCATAAGACAGAACAAATCTGTATAACTTGTCGTGGTAATACTTGCGGTATGGTTAATTACACCAAACCCATGTCATGGATAACAGGAAATGCGATGGTGATAAACACAGATGAACATCAAAACAAGGTGTGCAAGAGGTATTTGTACCATTACCTTTCTGCGTATAACTTCAATAGTATAATTTCAGGGTCAGGACAATCGCAAATTGTACGCACTCCATTGGAGAATTTAGAAATAACATTGCCTTCCATTTTTGAACAAGAACAGAAGGCAATGCTACTTGATAGAATTCAAGCTAAAATTGAAATTAGTAATCGTGTACTAAGCCTATGTCAGGAACAGAAGCAATATTTGCTCCGCCAGATGTTTATATAAACATCTGGCGGAGTAGATACTGCTTTTGCTTGTTCAATAGTTCTAATAAATCTGTTTCCGTTTTTATCTTCTGCCCCAATGTGAATAGGCGCTTTCCTATTCGTTGCTGCATTTCAAGAGAGGGAAGAGAAAAAGGTATATTACATAGTCCTTCAAAAGACAAGCATTGTCTTACACTTCCCTCCAATCTCTTTTGTATTTCACAATAGAAATGCTTCGATTCAAAAAAGAAATCAATGTATTCAGGTGCTACGTTTTCTTGGGTTCGGAAGCAAATATACATAGGACTAATGATGCCTTTTTCAAAAGTTGTCAGGCGAGCAATAGAACCAACGTTTATTCGTGCAGGATTAAAGGCAAAGTCGTTCTTTTCTACGATTTTGTAGTTAGAAGTATCTTCGCTTGCAACATTCCTATTTTCAAATTGATCACTCTGCTTTATGAACCCTTGACGATTGCTAACCGACAAGACGTTTTGAATCGCATTGTTTTTATTACGCTTAGAAATCTGCTCAATGACATTGCCTATATGCGAAGTGGTTTTAGTATTAGGCGTATATTCAATTTCAATAATCGCAGACTTTAGCTTCTTCAAATCCTCAATGATTTTGTTTTGGGTTGCTATGCGCTCATCTATAAGACGGAGCAAGTCCGCGATTTTTTGTTGTTCGTCCTTTGATGGTATACCAACATAGCACTCTGAGAAGTTTTTACTATTGATTGAATATATCTTGGTTCCTTGTGCAATACGTCTTATTTGATGGTGGAAAGACATTGATGAAAAAGCGTAGCCCTTATAGCCGACAACTGTTTTATTTTTGTTGTCACGTCCATGAATTGTATGTAAGCCACAAACAACTTTTTTGCCATTCAAATTATAGTACTCAACTGCTTTTGCCACTTCGTTTGTATCTTCTGACGCATCGGCAAAAACAATATCACCCTCTTTGCACAACTCATAATTCCTAGGAACATTACCATCAATAATGTTGGGAAGATTATCTTTGTCTATATCTACCATTGTTGATAACCCAACATGAATTAGTCCATAATGAAGGTTCTGAATATTTGTAGTTCCATATTCTAACTTATCCCAACTAAGTGAATTTGTTGAATAGAAATCCAATAAATCAGAAACCTTACACTTCTCCCACTCCTCCTGAAACTCAGGGAATCTGAGATTTGGGACATTGCCCTTCGGGCGAAGTCCCTCACGCTCGGCAGAATCCAAACAAGTTTGATTCAGCTCTCGCTTATTTGGGACATCAGAGGTCTATTATCTCTAATTATATATGTACACCTTCAAAATTAAGGATTACAATGACAACAAAAACAATTAGAGAAATTGCGTTGGCTTGGAGAAGTGACAAGCAACGCTACGTAAAGCAGTCCACATACGCTGCTTATGTGTTAGTTTTGGAGAATCATATTCTGCCATCATTTGGTGATTGTGATGCTCTGAGTGAGAAACTTGTGCAGGAGTTCGTCTTGCAGAAACTCAATGGCGGACTAAGCATTAAGACCGTGAAGGATATTCTGATTGTCCTGAAAATGGTTATGAAGTTCGGGGTAAAGAACGAATGGATGAACTATTGCGAGTGGGATATCAAATACCCAACGACAGAGACCAACAAAGAAATTGAGGTGCTGACGGTGGCACACCACAAGAAGATCCTCGATTTCATCAAACAGAACTTCACATTCCGCAACCTCGGTATCTATATCAGTCTGACCACTGGCTTGCGTATCGGAGAGATTTGCGGTTTGAAATGGTCGGACATTAACACCGACAACGGCACAATTACCGTGAACCGCACCATTGAGCGCATCTACATTGTGGAGGGCGAACGCAAGCACACAGAGTTGGTCATCAACACACCCAAGACCAAGAACTCATGCCGTGAGATACCGATGAACAAGGAACTGCTGGCGATGGTGAAACCACTGAAAAAGGTGGTAAACACAGACTTCTATGTGCTGACCAATGAGGAGAAACCAACCGAACCTCGCACCTATCGCAACTATTATCATCGGTTGATGGCGCATCTTGACATTCCTCGACTAAAGTATCACGGACTGCGCCACAGCTTTGCCACACGCTGCATTGAAAGCAACTGCGACTACAAGACAGTAAGCGTACTGCTCGGTCATGCCAACATCACAACAACCCTTAATCTCTATGTTCACCCAAACATGGAGCAGAAGAAAAAGTGCATCACCAAGATGTTCAAGTCTTTGGGAAAATAAGACATTATACCTATATGAGCAAGAGAGTATGTCATAAACACACACTCTCTTGCATCATTATTATCTACTACGGTATTTTCTTTTTACCATAGCAGGTCGCATCATCGCAGCTGCGTCTTTTGAGGATAATTTCAAATCAATATTCGCCATAATACCTCTATTTTTATTTGCGGATCTTTGTCCTATAACGTTCCACATGACCTTTTACACGACGATTTCATGCGATAACACAAATGTTTAGATTCGTTAATATTATCAAGACTTAAGACGAGCAAGTAGTCAAGCTAAATCAGAAAACTACCAATCTGCACAACTGGTATTTAGTTTACTCCCATACATAGGAACTTTTCGCCCAAAATAGGGAAAATCACTAAGAAAAGCACTTTCTATCTAAATATATGCTCTATTATCAAAGAATAATGCTATCTTTGTAGTTGTTTAAAAGACAAACATCTATGAATATAATAGAATTATATGAAAGCTTGAAGGGTAGCTACAAAAGTTACCTTCAGAGCTTTGTTGCCATAAAAGATGAACGAATCAAGGACGAGGGCAGCGAGTCTATCAAAAATGAAAAGCTGTGGCGAAAGGCTTTGATTCAATTCAATCCAAACTTCAAGCAGGGGATAGGCGTAAAGGAGCTTATCGCCAAGGGCCTCCCTATCCATAAAGACTTGGAATATTTCTTCGACAAGCCTTTTTATAAGCATCAGCAAGATGCTATAGAGTTAGGCTGTCAAGACAAAGAATTTATTGTGACTTCTGGCACAGGCTCCGGAAAATCACGAACCTTTATGGCTACCGTGTTCAATTATATTCTACTTCATGATGAGGCATGCAAGGATAAGACGATTGCTATCATAGTCTATCCAATGAATGCCCTTATCAACTCTCAAGCTGAGGAATTGAGCCGTTATAAAGCAGAATATGAGGAGCGGACAGGCCATCCGTGTCCATTCACTTTTGGCAAATACACAGGACAGGAAAACGAAGAAGCGCGCGGAAAGATACAGCACGCACCAAGCGCCTCGTCCTCGAAGCCTGGAATAAATTCGGATATAACGATTAATTAAAGAATATGAGTAAAGAAAATATGAACATACTGTACCATTATACTACAATGAGTACGTTCTATAATATGATAGAACACTCATTGCAGTATGAAGATGGCGATTTCCATCCTAAGTGTATAACAATGTGGGCAACACATTATGCACATCAAAACGACCCAACAGAATGTCTGTTGTTTTTTGAAGGGCTAAAAGCTGGTGTGCTTGATTATACTAAAAAGAACAACAAAGCACTTAACGACAAAGACAATGATCTCATACAACACCCCCAGTGGCATATGAACATATTTACTATTTCGTTTTCCAAACATGAAGACGATTTAACAATGTGGCGTGGCTATGGACAAAATGGAGATGGCATAAGTTTAGGTTTCGATTTCTCCAAACTACCATCAACTTTATCTGATTATGGAGCTGATTGCAAAGAGCGTGAAGGTGAACCGACATATTTGCTTCGTAATGAAATAAAAAAATGTAAGTATGTTGATGCAAATAACATCAAGATTGCAGAAGAAGCCGGCAATCGGACTCTAAAAAACATTTTTAATAAGAATGAGTGGGAAGATGTAAAACAGGCTATAATAAACAATGAATACGCCCCAATCTACAAACACAAAAAGTATGAAGCAGAAGGGGAATATCGTATCATTAAGCATCAAATAAAGCCTCAATACCGTCTTGCAGACAACAAACTGGTACCTTATATAAAAGTAAATGTTCCAATCAGTTGCCTAAAAAGAATTGTGGTAGGACCATGTCAGACATCCTCAGAAGTAATAATGAGAATAAAATCATTCCTATGGGCAAAAGGTATGGATATAGAAGTAGTTTTGTCAACTATCCCTTACAGAAGTAGATTGTAAAAAGCGAATAATGGAAAAATATATAGACATATTCAACAAGCTTTGGGAGCACTCGGAAAATGAGGTCGTAGAGTTTAAGAAAGCAGAGACCAACTTTGATATTGACGAGTTGGGAAAGTACTTCTCCGCTCTCAGCAATGAAGCAAACTTACGAGATCATGAGTTTGCGTGGATAGTATTTGGTGTTTGGGACAAGAAGCATCAGATTATTGGTACCAGTTTCAAAGATAGTGAGGTTGCCTTGAACCGCCTAAAGCAAGACATGTCTCAACACACTACAGACAATCTCATCTTTAGGGATATTGTACCTATTAAGGTTGAAGGCAAACGCGTTTTGCTTTTCCAGGTTCCAGCATCACCACGCAATATAGTGATGCACTGGAAAGGTGTGGCTTATGGTCGTGATGGCGAAAGTCTGAAACCACTGAACCAGACAAAACAAGATACTATCCGCCAACAGCCACCAATACCCGATTGGACAGCTCAGCTCGTACCAAATGCCACGATCAATGACTTGGATGAATTAGCCGTAGCTACAGCTAAAGTCATGTTCAAAAAAGTTCGTTCGTCAAGTATTCCTGCCGAAGAAATAGATGCGTGGAGTACAGAAGAGTTCTTGGCTAATAGTATGATGATGCGAGAAGGGAAGCTCACTCGTGCTGCCATTCTACTATTGGGCAAATCCCTTTCTATTCAAAAGATTCATCCTGCCGTAGCACAAATCACTTGGACATGGGAAGATGAAGAAGGCATCGTACAAGATTATGAGCATTTTACAATACCTTTCATCTTGACCGTAGATAAGGTGTTGAGTAAAATACGTAACAAGACTATGCGTGAACTGCCTGGAGGAACCCTTTTCCCTGATACGATGAAGCAGTATGATGAATATACAATACGTGAGGCTCTTCATAACGCCATTGCACATCAAGACTACACCTTGCAACAGCGCATTGTGTTTGTGGAAGGACCAAGCACCTTATATTATGGTAATGGTGGTAGTTTCATTCCTGGCACGATAGAGAATGCCTTGGAGCGCAAAGGCCCACAATTCCACTATCGTAACGAATGCTTATGCCGCGGCATGGTTAACTTCAACATGATTGATACCGTAGGACGTGGCATCAAGAAGATTTACACAGAGCAGCGCAACCGATTCTTTCCAATGCCAGATTACGACATCGACAACGAGCATCGTACTGTTGGTGTAACCATCTATGGCAAGATGATAGATGAGAAATATACCAATCTGCTAAAGAGCAACCAGTCTTTGTCACTAAAGGAGTGTCTTTGGCTGGATGCCGTACAAAAGCATCATCCTGTCACCAAAGAAGCAGCTAAGCATCTTTGTGACAAAGGTTTGATAGAAGGACGTGCTCCACATTATACCATATCTCTAAAAGTTGCCAAGCTGACGAAACAAATTGGGCATTATACCAAAGAGAAAGGACTTGCAGAAAATAGTATTCAAAAGCTATTGTTGCAATTGGCGCATAATGCAGGAAGTATGGGCTTCAAACGTCAAGATGTTTATGAGGGACTCCAGCATGTATTCCCTTCAAATTTAACTCATGACGAAAAACTAAGAAAGATAGGTCGGCTTCTTGGCATTATGTCCAAAGAAGGTTTAATAAGCAAGCCTTCTACAGGCAAGAAATGGAATATTACAGAGAAAGGAGAAAGTGAACTTGGAGCTTAGTTGTACGGCTATTTGTTGTCGTGTTCGGCTATTTATGGTCGTTTTACCGGTCATTTTCGGCTATTTTCGGCTATTTTTGGTCATTTTCGGTCATTTTCGGCTATTCTTTGACGGCTCGTCCTTCATGCTATGGATCAAGAAAAGCATAACTCTGCATGATTATGCTCTTACTGCCAAACAGAAAAAGTCGTTCGTGTAGATTGTAGGTGCCATTTTAATTTGATGGCTAATTGAAAATGATGGTCCAGGCGTGAGGACTGGTGAGAAACTAACAAAATGAAGATGATAATGACAATGAACATGAAAAGAAACGTGATGCTTATCGTGGCGATGTGCATGGTCTCTGCCGTGGCGTTCGCCCAAAAGACGATTCGGGTATCGACGGACAAGACTGACCTTGTATTGAAGGTGTCGCCCAAGGGGCGCCTCTACCAGGTCTATCTCGGCGACAAGCTGCGCAATCCGGCCGACTACGACCACTTGCCCTGGGAGGTCTATGCCTCCTCCGATGCTGCAGTCAGTACGCGTGGCCATGAGGCTTATGCAGCCTCGGGGGGCGAGGACTTCTTCGAGCCTGCCGTGGCCGTGACCCATGCCGACGGCAACAAGACCACCTACCTCTACTATCAAAACGTGGAGCAGAAGGCCGTGAACGGTGGGACGGAGACGGTCATTACCCTGCGCGACCAGGTCTATCCGCTGACCGTGAGGCTCCACTATGTGGCCTACCCCAAGGAGAACGTCATCAAGGCCTGGAGCGAGATCTCCCATCAGGAGAAGGCGCCCGTGGTGCTATGGCGCTACAGTTCGGCCATGCTCTACTTCAAGGCCGACCGCTATTTCCTCACCAGTTATCATGGCGACTGGGCCCGGGAGGGTCAGCCCGAGACCGCGCCGCTGACCCGTGGCAAGAAGGTCATCGACACCAAACTCGGCACGCGTGCGGCTATGCAGACAGAGCCTTTCTTCGAGTTGGGTTTTGACGAACCAGCCAAGGAGAATGAGGGACGGGCGATGCTCGGTACCATCGGATGGCCCGGCAACTTCCGCTTCACTTTCGAGGTGGACAATGTGGGGGTGCTCCGTGTGCTGCCCGCCATCAACCCCTACGCCTCTGACTATCGCCTCAAGGCTGGCGAGATCTTCACCACGCCCGAGTTTATCTTCACCCTGAGCGACCATGGTGTGGGTGAGGCTTCGCGCAACCTCCACGACTGGGCGCGCCAGTATCAGGTGAACAAGGGCATGGAGGGACGCCTCACGCTCCTGAACAACTGGGAGAACACGGGCTTCGACTTCGACCAACAGACGCTGGCCGAGCTGATGAAGGATGCCAAGGACCTGGGCGTGGATCTCTTCTTGCTCGACGACGGGTGGTTTGCCAACAAATATCCCCGTAAGGACGACCGTGCGGGTCTCGGCGACTGGGAACCCACGAAGGGAAAGTTGCCCGAGGGCATTCCCGGACTGGTCAGAGACGCCAAGAAGGCAGGTGTGAAGTTTGGCATCTGGATAGAGCCGGAGATGGTCAATCCGAAGAGTGAGTTGTTTGAGAAGCATCCCGACTGGGCCATCATGCAGCCCAACCGCGAGCCCTACTACCATCGCCACCAGCTGGTGCTTGACATCTCCAACCCGAAGGTACAGGACTACGTCTTCGGCATCGTCGATCGTATCATGACGGAGAATCCCGACGTGGCCTACTTCAAGTGGGACTGCAACAGCGTCGTGACCAATATCTTCTCGCCCTACCACAAGGCCAATCAGGGCAATTTCTACATCGACCACATCCGCGGTATTTATCATGTCCTCACCCGCATCCACGACAAGTATCCCGACCTGCCCATGATGCTTTGCTCTGGGGGCGGCGGCAGGATGGACTACGAGATGCTGAAATATTTCACGGAGTTTTGGTGTTCCGACGATACCGACCCCTATGAGCGCATCTACATCCAGTGGGGATTGTCGAAGTTTTTCCCCGCCAAGACCATGAGCTCGCACGTCACCAACTGGAACCGCAACACTTCGGTGAAGTTTCGTACCGATGTCTGCAGCTCCTGCAAACTGGGTTTCGACATCGACCTCAAGTCGCTTTCAGCCGAGGAGTATCAGTTTGTGAAGCAGGCCGTCAGCAACTACGACCTCATGAAGCCCGTGATCTTCGATGGCGACCTCTACCGCCTCGTGTCACCCTACGAGGGCAACCATTGCGCCATCAACTATGTGAGCAAGGACCAGCAGCGGGCCGTTCTCTTCGCCTTCGATCTGCACCCACGCTATATGGAACCGCTGACGAACGTGCGGCTGCAGGGACTGGACCCCGACAGGACGTATACGGTCCGCGAGACCAACCTCATGCCTGGCAAGAAGTCGGAGCTGACGTGTGACGGCAAGCAGTATAGTGGCGACTACCTGATGAAGGTGGGACTGAGCGTCTTCACGCCCAGGACGGGCAACAGCCATGTGTTGATACTGGAGTAGTGGGACAACCGCAGGCTGCTTCAAAAGTAGTGGGGCAACCGCACATCGGCCCGGGGCAACGGACCGACGCATGAAAAAGGACCAAGGGGTCAGGAGTGGTTTGCTCCTGACCCCTTGGTCAATGGGGTGAGTGTCAGAATGAGCAGCAAAGGCGGGTGGCAAGCACCAGGAAGTCGCCGTTGTCGTTGTTGATGTATTGGAAGGATGGTTGCAGGGCAAGATGCTTGTTGAACTGCCTCTTCCAGGTCACTTCCAGCGACCGCTCCGTGCCTTGGTGGAAGCGCGCGTACTGTCCCGACACGCCCCACTCGTTGTGGTCGTCCTCATAAATGCTTCCTATCTCGGCGTAGCGGTAGCAGCCGTTGTCGTGGCTTGTGTTCTCCGAGTATTGTGCCATTTCCGACCATCGATGCTCGCCATCGGTCCATAGTGTCTGTTCGCCATAGACCCACCAGGCGCAGGTAGTCTTGGTGGAAGCCTCCTCGGCTGGCACCTGCTCGCCCTCCTCGTCGATGGCAAACTGGCGCGTGTGAATGGCCACGCCCGCATAGTAGCGGCCCTTGGGATGGGTGTACTCCAGTTGGGAGATGTTGAAGATGCCATCCGTCTTGGGGCGTAGGCGAAAGGGATTGTCGTGGTGTTTCCAGCCGTTGTATCCCACGCCGTTGTACAGACTGTTTCTCAACACCCATCCGTCCTTGCCCACGTCGAAATAGACGGTCAGTCCCGAGAGCGGGAAGTTGGCTATGGGGTAGCTTGCCGCTATCGTGGGGAAGATGCCGCAGGAACCGTTGGTGAAGAGCGACGTCACGTCGGAGATGAAGAAGTCCTCGTTGACGTTGCGCACGCCGACAAACAGGTGGGCCTCCTTCCATTCGTGCATATAGCCCAGCACGGCAAGGGCCGCCAGCATATTGTCCTCCTCGATGTTGGAGTGGCCCTGCCAGTCGTCAATGATTCCTTCCCGGGTCCTTGCCACATGGAGCGTCGCAGCCTCCAGCGTCCCCTTGCCCTCCCATAGCGGGATGGCCAGGTCCAGCCGGAGATGGTTGAGCCAGTTGGTGTGCTTCTTCAGGTCCCATTGCACCTCTGTGGTGTATTCGCCACTAAACCATTGTGCGTGGGAGAAGCTGACCTGGAGGCAGCCAAGGATAATCACCAAAAATCTTTTCATGATCTTCATAGTTAATAGGTAGTTTTCAAATAATAAGAAGGATTAAAGTCCACGTGGCCGTCGCCTTCTTCGGCTCTGAGTGGGTGATGCGTTACCTGTTACAAGATTCTTCTTTTGCGTGTCATTTCTCTATGATTGAAAACCCATGCAAAGATACAAAAGTTTTCCAAAAAACAGACCGTTGCGCCTCGTTTTTTCTATGGTGAAGGGCGGAAAAGAGACGAAAAAGCCCCGCGGGGCGGAAGGCAAGCACCAAAAAAGCGTACTGTCCTTCTGCCCGGCGGGGGATGTCCTCAGATAGGGCAAAGATTAGAAAACAAAGGTGCGCAGGAGGTAGTAGCTCACGATGCCAGCGAGATAGCCGATGAGGGCTGCCCACGAGATGTGGCGAGCGTACCATCCAAAGCTGATCTTCTCCAGACCCATCGCCACTACGCCGGCGGCGCTGCCGATGATCAGTATCGATCCGCCTACGCCCGCACAATAGGCCAGGAGTTGCCAGAACACGCCGTCGACAGCAAAGGCTCCCGCCTCTTGCAGGGGGTACATGCCGATGCAGCCAGCCACGAGAGGCACGTTGTCCACGATGCTGGAGAGCACGCCGATGAAGCCCGTCACCAGGTAGTGGTTGCCATGGAAGGTATGGTCGAGGCCCTGTCCCACGACCGTCAGCACGCCCACCTCCTCCAAGCAGGCCACCGTCATCAGGATGCCGAGGAAGAAGAGGATGGTGCTCATATCGACGCGGCCCAGCAGTTGGCTGACCCGCTTGCCCATGTCGCCTGCTGTCTTGGCCCGTTTCGACAGGCGGAAGAACAGCTCCGTCACCGTCCAAAGAACGGCAAGGACAAGCAGAATGCCCACAAACGGGGGCAGGTCGGTGAGGTAGCGGAAGATGGGCACGAAGATGAGACCACCCACGCCGAGCACGAAGACCGCCTTGTGCTGCCATCCCGAGAGCACGCTGGCAGCAGTCTCTTCCGTCGATGCGTCGGGTTCCACCAGTGCTCCGTGAAGCTTATACTGGAGGATGAGGGTAGGGATGAAGATGGAGATGGCCGAGGGAATGAGCAGCTCCTCGATGACACCTGCTGCCGTGATGCTTCCCACGTTCCACAGCATGATGGTCGTCACGTCGCCGATGGGCGACCAGGCGCCGCCGCTGTTCGCGGCGATGACGATCACGCTGGCGAAAATCCACCGTTCCTTCTTGTTGGCGATCAACCGCCGCAGCAGCATGACCATGATGATCGTGGTGGTCATGTTGTCCAGTGCGGCCGACATGAAGAAGGTGATGATCGCCAGCAGCCACATCAGTTTGCGCTTGTTGCGCGTGGTGATGTGGTCGGTGATGACGTTGAAGCCGCCGTAGCTGTCGATCAGGTCCACGATGGTCATGGCCCCGATCAGGAAGACCAGGATTTCGCACGTGTCGCCCAGCTGGTCCACCAGCTCGTGCTGAATGTGCGGGTCGTTGCCCAGGAGGCTGAACACGGTCCAGATCGCTCCGGCCATCAGCAGGGCGACGGCCGATTTGTCGATCCTGGTTTTGTGCTCCAGCGCGATGAACAGATAGCCCACCACGAAGAGCAGAATCATTGTCGGAATCATATCGTTTGCGTTTATTTACAGGGTAACTGAAGCAAAGATACGAAAAATCCGGCAGAGGTCCGGTTTTGTCTCTGCCAATTTTGCATCCGGGGGTTGGTTTTTGCGATTTTTTGTTTATCTTTGCAGTCGCTTTCGAGCGAATGTTTGAGCTGTGGTGTAATGGTAACACAGCAGATTTTGGTTCTGTCGTTCCAAGTTCGAGTCTTGGTGGGTCAACGAAAAAGCCTGACAATCGCCGATTGTCAGGCTTTGCTTTCCGTTTTTGGGACGAAAGGAGGGAAGGTTTCCCGCTCCGGACGTCCTATACCGTATTCGTGCGGATCGAGTCCCGTACCTTCCTCGGGCTATCCTGTCCGGCGTTTGGCCGGAGGTCAGAAATCGACCCGGCTCCAACGGGTTTTCCAGTTTCCCCAGTCGGTTCCGTAAGCGTATGCGATGTACTGCTGTACGCCGGGCTTGATATGCCCGAGCTCGTCGCCGCTCCATCCGCAATTGTGGAGATAGGGCTGCAGGCCGTCCCGCAACTCGGCGATTTTCTCGAAACGGATGCCGTCGTCGGACTGCCACAGCACGATGTAGCTGTCGGCGCTCATCCGCGAGGCCGTGTGGACGGCTTGGAACTTGCCGATGTCCTCGCGGTACTTCACGTCGCAATGGTCGGAGCCCGCGATCGCGCTTTTATCGATCACGACGCCGTGGAAATCGAGGTGGGCGGGCCACAGCGGATCGGTC
>ENA-OROO01000520-OROO01000520.1-human-gut-metagenome-genome-assembly--contig:-NODE-520-length-24483-cov-4.851154_pt1 | contig 24483 bp, 15 predicted proteins | sample MGYA00242130_ERZ509052 | MGnify/ENA primary metagenome ERZ509052 (study PRJEB26280, sample SAMEA2338730) | human gut metagenome | biome: human gut; feature: human-associated habitat; material: faeces... | reverse complement strand
GCTACCCTCCTATTGGGCAAGAAACCAAGAACAGGATTAAGACGATAAAGTCATGGAATAGTCATACAAAAAGCGGCCGCCTTGTGCGACCGCTAATAGTCCGCCGGTCTTGGCGGATATGGGGAAAATTACTTTATAAATCTGGAAAATTTATAAAATATGAGCATTTTTATAGTTCTAATTTCACCACACCGATAAGGCACAAATATTCCATATATCAGAGAATTGTATGTCTCAATGTAATTATTTTACATCTTCTCTGACCCACATTCTGTTACATCTGTTATCTTATGACCTGACTCAGTTTGAGAATCATAATTATCCATAGCGTCAAAACGTAAATTCTTTAATAGCCCCATACTCTCACGCATAGAAATATGAACTCCATATCTATCCTGAAGATATCTCATCATAGTTTGAACTGCTTCTAGGGTCCGTTTTGCAGGCCCCAGCAGCATAGGCTTTAACTGTCTCACGAGATCTGTATCGTATAGATAACTCTCTACATTATTCTTTAGATTAGAATATACTTTTGTTTCTTTTTGTTCGTCTGGGTTAGAAATATCGACTGTGTCAGGAAATAGATTATCAACCTTATCCATGAAGATTGGGAGATCTTTTCTCTTAAAAAAATATGGCTGATCCCCATTTCTTAATTTAAAATACCTTGGCTCTCCAACGATTATCTGGTCCTGATAAATCTTACGAGAATAAAAAGATACTGTACTCTTTTCATTCAATCGAGCCTTAGCTGTCCTATTATTCCAACATACAAGAACATCATTTTCTCCATCATATCCGAGAAATATAAATGGATCAGAAGACTTTTTTATCTCATCAAAACATGCTCGTCGATTAAGTTGTGCACGAGTAGTATCAGGACGCGACTTAAAATAGGCCGACGTAAGTTTAATCATATAGATATGATAACGTTGACCTTTATATCTAATCACAAATGGTTGTTCACCGCTGATATATTCAAAATCTGGGACATCAGTCATTGCGGCAAGAAACAAGTCCTTCAATGTATCTGGGTTAATCTTGCTCATAGTTGTATACTTTTAAAGAGTGAACTTCCGCTTATATCAAGATGTTTATCATATATAGTTTGAACTGCCGATAGGTCACAATCAAAATGTATGTTAGAAATAGACTCTGGTATATTCTCAATTGCTATCGACGGTATATCCCGAAAATCATAAAACGCTAGGGTGTCAAGCGCTTGTTGATAATCGAAACTTATATCGTTCACCTTATCAAAATCAAAACCAAGAGTCTGAACAATTACTTCATTAAGTCGATACTGAAGCCCAAGGTCTGAAACTTTCTTGCAGATAGAATCCTTCAAATCAAAAATAGTCTTACCCTGGCCAGTCTCGATGACAAACACAGAAGCTACGAGGAGATTAGAGTTGAGATTGGGGTGAAGTTGTTCTAAAGAAAATTTATGGACCCGTCTTACTGTTCTAGTACTCTTAACTTCAATCTTATCTCTGCCATCATTAAAGTCAAACTTATCATTTGGTGATGTGTGCCACGCATGGAGAAGATACTCTGGACTCTTAGCTTGTTCGATAATGAAAAGCTCTGCCCATAAACCCTGCAAAGTTTTCTTTGACGGCTTGCTAAGGTTACTAAACAAATCTGCAATTTTCATCAACTCCGCCTTAAGAATCTTTATAGTGACATTGTCAGGCAATTCATGCAAGAGTATGCAAACTACATCAATAAAATATTTCTGATAATCAACATTACTTGCACTCATAGAAATTATAGCATATCCATCCATTTCCCGCACTTCATCATTCTCAATGAGGCGACAGGTTCGGTTAAATAAAACCTTTATAAACTCCAATGTAATATCAAGAGCCTTATCCTTTCCTGATGCCTTAATAAAAAAAGTCGGATAGCCCTCAGAAGAAACTCCTATTTTATGCTGGCGGGCAAAAGGTACAGAATCAGCCGCATAGCATCCATCCTCCAGTGGCTTGTTCGAGAGGTCCTTGAACAGTTGATATACCTCATTCATGGCTTCTTTTCTGGATTTTTGGGTTCAACATAACTGACGGCGAAATCTTTCGGGTAGTAAATAGCAAGAGTATAGGCAGTTCTGCCGTTCCACTTATAATCTACACACTTCAATCTTACTTTGTGCAATTGTATACAAATGGCATCCTCAAATTTAATTTCCGAATCACCTGGATAAATATGAGAGCCTTTGGGGTCATGACCAGCATGAACATTATTTACTATCTTTCGCTCTGGATTAAATGCACGTTCTCGCCCTGCGATATTTTTATATGCCATGTGAATGAGATACACATACTGCATGGGGTTATTCTCTTGCGAGGCAAGGTATTGGATATATCTTAAAGTTGCCTGTTTTCTCGCTGCATCAGGAGCACATTGGAAGTTGAAATTGGTCAAAAAGTCTATTGCCTGATCAATTGAAAGTTTTGCATAGCGATGATCCCGGTCATCTGTTCCATATGGTTGATATGGTTTGAACGAAACCGAGTCCAGATAATTTTCCACAAATTTAGTATTTGCTTCTATATTCTGGAAGGCATTCATTTTTCTCCAACCATTCAACTTGCAGTAAACAGTATCTTTCGAAAGAATGTTTTTACGTGTCGCATTGAGGCTTGGCGATATCAACAAAAGTTTTTCAACTTTACGGAGATCTGTATTTTCATTGAGCCATTTACGCATTTCTTCCTCATGATCAACATATTCACGATATTCGAGAGCCGTATCTTCTGGAAGATATACTCGACAAGAATAGAGGTAGTTGCGTTTATATCCAAAAAAACGGCAACGCTGCTGAATAGTGTCTGCGGTAGATTTGCCGACACTGTGACGAGGCATATATGTAACAGCCAATCTCTCAACAGTAAACCCCCTGTTGAGCATATCTGCACCAACAAGAATGTGGGAAATACTGCCATCCCAATCTATATCATAGGTCTGCCCTTTCTTTTTGTTGCGGCTGATAACCAGCATAAGGTTAGTCTCATATATGATATCTGGGACTTGTGACATTATCTTCTCAAATGTCGGATAGTCTTCACCGTGGCTCTCATATTCGCGTATAGCCTCTGGATACATAGAATTAAATTCTCTAATAAAATCCATGTATGCCAAATCTTGAGAACCAGCATTAAGCATATCCGTCCAAACCCCTATAATATTCTTAATCCAGCCGTGAAATTTTTCGCTAGCATCCTGCTCCTTATCAGCATGAACCATCATTGAAAGAAATGGCTCCCGCTTTTTAATTTTAACTATAATAGCCACCCCCATTATATGGAGTATGAGGGCATCTTTCAAAGATTGGGGGCAGCCTGGTAAATCATTTCTCTTGCTATGATAAACTTCATTGTCAGGAATTGTTAGGATAAGACCGGGTTCATCTTGAAAGAAAGTCTTACCACCAGTATATTTTTTACCTGGCGTAAGGACTTTGTGATGCTTCGGAGAAAGAAGATCAAGAATGCTAATAAGCAATGGGCCTTGAGGTGTTGCTGTATATTGGATATACGAATGATTGGGTAATGTGGCCTTTAATGCAAGGATACTTTTATAAGTTGCGGTAAATTCATCTTCACCCCAGTCATCTGATTTGCTATTTTTGAAAGCATATCCATTAAGACTAGCCTGATCAGCTTCATCATCAATAATCATTACTCCTTGATTTTTCAAGACGCTCTTAATCGCAGCAGTCTGAAAAATTTCTGAGAGATGGTCAATGTGAATGTCTTTCTTCAGAACTGTTATGAGTATTGTAGGTTTTGTGGTAATCTTGAACTCGTTGCTGATTCTCTGCACATCATCAAGAGTAGGGTTCTCATGTAACTTATAATATGCCGCATTTTCGTTACCATTGATAAGATCTTTGCGAAGGCGCTTAGTCGTCTGCTCAAGAAGATTGTTCTTGGTCCCTGCAAAATAAATTATGACTCTGAATCCATTATCATGAGCAAGAGCGGATAACAAGGTGAAAGACATAGTCTTACCACTCTGTACATATCCTACCACAAGATTAGTAATTGACTGAGGAACACTCTGCTTAGGATCAATACAATAAGACAAAATCTCAACAGTTTCATCTCTTGTAGTATTCAGTTCATCTTCGTCAAGTTTCTCTGCAAAACGGCCAAGGAGTTCAAATGTACGGCTCCCAATAATTGGAGTAAACCCATTGGTATTTTGAGGATTAAGTATCTGTATTTCCATATTCTCTATTGCATAAGATTTTGATTAAACAGTAGCCTAAGTTTGGAGGCTGATTGTACTCCATAATTTGGAGCCATCAATTCCGCAAGGGTAAGAGCCTTGAAGACAGATATAATTGGCATATAGTCATTACCTTTCTTGAACTGATCGTATCGAGTAAAAAAAGGATGCGCTATATTGATCTTACAAGTAACCAATTTGGATTCCATGGCATCAAATAATGTTTTGTCGTTAGAATCCGTATCCCCCATAGTTACGGAATAGATAGAATCGCTATCGTTTTCGGATACAAGTTCTATATTAAGCGTGTAAAGATCCTTCCCGAGAGTAAAAGATTCAGAATTACCACCAAGACGTTCTGCTTGCTGAATAAGTTGCTCTGACTGCTGAATATGCTCCTGATCGTTTATTTTATTCTCAGTCTCCTGTACAAGCCGAGTTAATTGTTTAGGTTTGGTTTCTTTATTAAGTGCTTTCGTGACATTTTTTGCAATATCACTATACTGCTCACGATCGCGTTGACGATAATTATCGGCCTGACCAAGAAGATTGAATCCGTCACTTCTAAGTTCCTCCCGGAGTGCTTCCATGAAAGCATAAAGGTCTTCTTCATCACGAAACCCATTTTTATTAAAGGTAACCTCAAAACCTTCCAATTCAAGTTCGCCGAAAAGTCTTTTATAACGGAAGTTACCCGGTGACCCAAATAGGACCTGAGGGAAATAACGTTCATCACCACCACCGACAATTACTCGACCTCTACGCATTAGGACAAGGCCATTTGCACTATTTTGAATCTTATCAAGAATAGCAATGAATCCACGAGCTTTATATTCTCCTGCTTCAAAGTTAATCTCCTTTTTCCAAAGTATGTTGTTACCTTTTGGAGTTTTATAATATGGGGCATTCAGAATATCAAAACATGGAGCTTCAAGTTTTACGTTATTGACCTTTATTTCGACTTCTCCACTACGTAAGAACTTTCTGTATATGCTGGACAAATGACGGCGGATTTTATCCATCTGATTATTTGTCGGTGCATGATTGGATAATTCGGTAAGTTCGATACGAGTAAAGTGAACTTCAATAGGCATTGGAGTCTCTTTTACTATGAGTTCCTCCCGCCCCTCCGTTGTTACCTTATGTAAATCAAATTCAGTATATCTCTGTACTGGTTCACCCAGGGCTTTGGTATAAACCCTCCATTTATTAGCAAGCCATACAGATGCAGTCTTCATGCCCATACCGAACTCATTGAGCCCCGTATCATCAATAGGCACATGGGCCGGTTCAAAAGCTCGTTCGTAATTGTCTGTATCAATACCTGCAGCATTGTCTTCAATTACGATCGACTTCTGTTCCCAATTAACAGTTATAGTTATTCTCAATCTATATTCCGGTTCGATGGATAAAAGAAGATCTCGATTATTGAGATAACTCTGAACTGCATTGTCAACATACTCTCCAAGAGTATTGGAGACAGTATTATTCAAGTTTCTGAATGTAGTATAAACATTCGGCTTGAGGGCGATAGATACTGCGTTAATTTGCTTCATCGTCTGTCCTCCGGTATTAAGTTCTCTGCAATTCTTCTGACAACCTCCACATTAACGGCATTACCGAATGCCCGAAAAGCTTTGGCAATAGTATCCGGTATTTCATGAAGATCTTCCATACATTGAAGTTTAGCAGCTTCTCGACGAGTCATATATCTCCCATGCTCCCCTTTAGGAGTAGTAATCCATGGGATTATAGGTATCTGGGTTGTGTTCAGTACAAGAGCAGGAGAATATGTGGGCAATTTAACTCTTATACCAGATGCCCTGAACTGAATAATCTTCGTACTCATATCCGGGTGTTCCTCAGGACCACAATTCCATTCTAATTTTTGATGGCTATTCTCAAAACCTGGCTGCTGAATTTCACGGATCCAATCTTGGAGAATATCTTGATGCTCCTGATAAAATTTTCTATTCTGAGTAATGTAGTGAATTTTCCAATCAGGAAATGAAAATTTATGGTCTTGGTCACTAAGTCGCTTACATGGATTATCCTGCGCGTAAATAGGAAGGCAAAGTAAATAATCATCTTTACTATTTCCCTGTACTGGTTGCCCAAAGTTTCCTCGTTTACCTTCCAGTTGTTTACGAGTCTGGAAATATGGTGCTCGCCCCTTATAATCATATGTCGCACCAAATTCCATTGCCCATATTGGAAAAGTCGGGATAGAGACATTATTCTCGGAAAGAATATCAAGGAAGTGCTGCCACACCTCTATATGACGCCTAGTTGCTGGGCGAATTGACATATAATCTTCATCTTCTGGAATCAAAATAGAGTTAATGTTACAGTCCGGTTTCTCCTCATGGGAAGGGAAGTGAAAATTCTGTAATCCGCCAAGAGACTTGAGACGTCCAACTATATAAATTCTCGTTCTATGCTGAGGAATTCCAAAATGATGGGGAGAAATTATGTCATCAGCAATATCATAGAGTGTACTTAGTTGTTCAGCAATTACCTTATATGTATTACCCTCATCATGAGACTTGAGATTAGGCACGTTCTCTAGGAACACATATTCAGGCTTGTGTTCTCGAAGAATATCCATAATCTTATAAAAGAGATTACCTCGACCCTGCTCGTCATCAAAACCTCCTTGCATTCCTGCCTTGGAGAATGGTTGACAAGGGAAACCTGCACATAAGATATCATGCGCAGGAATATCCTTTTTTATATCTACCTCCGTAATATCTCCAGCACATGGTATGCCGTGATTTTTTTCATATAATTGCTTAAGATCAGGGTTGATTTCGCTAGCAAATACGCACTTGCAACCAAGTTGCTCAAGCGCGAGGTGGAATCCCCCCAATCCAGCAAACAAATCTATAAATTTGAGTGCCATTCTGCTCAAAATAATTGAAATTCGCCTATTATAAACAAAGTTATAAATATTTGCACATTCATATACGATTTAGTAGCACAAAAAAACATAAAAAATATGGTGCTATCTCCATGCACATTTACAGAGATAGAACCAAATTGATTATTACCGCAGAAACTTTACGTGTTAAGCAATGGGAGTCACCTGCTCCTCAAGCTGCCATTCGGTACGGGAGACAATCTCATGGTATTGCTCCAGAGTCAGGGGCGAGTCGCCATCGTCCGAGCATTCGTATTCCCACGGCAGTTCGTAGACGGTGCCCTCTTCCTGATAGCCCATATAGTTGTGAAAGGAGCTGGGAATCAGCCGCACCCAATCCTCCTCCCGCAGGATTCGCAGGAGCCGCTCTGCATCGTATATCAATAGCGGCACTCCGGCCTTATACAGGGCGGTAGCCACCTCGATAGCTAGTCCGACATTCGCCGAATAACTGTTGGAGACAACAATCATCCAGCCTTGCTGACGCTTGTTTGAGGCAAAGATATTCAGACGCGAAAGTCCCAGTTCTCCATAGTGGTCCGTTGCAAACCGTATGAAATCCGCCGGACTGTCAATGTCGTACAGGGTCTCCACATCCACAAACTTCATCCGCTTGTAGTAGGCTACATTCCGCAACTCTTCCGGAACACCCTGCGGATCTTCATAAACACGTCCGCTGGCGCCCCGTTTCCGATAGTAAGCATCATACGCCTCGTTGGCAATGCGGTAATAGGTGCAATACAGCCGGATAGTCATGGTCTCCATGGGAGGCACGGAACACCCGTGCACCGAATCTTCCAAAGCCTTGATGGCCGTCTCCGGGTCTTCCACCTCAATTTTGCAATTCGGTACTATGCGGTTAAGTTCCCTTTGTGTAATCCGTCCCGTACGCTGCTGATACGGCAGGTTGTGCGCCACATAATCGTTGAACCCGTCGGGATTCGCGACAACAACATCAATCAGCCGCTGCAGATAGTCGAAGAGACGTGTGAGAATATCCCTGCACCACGCATCATCGGGGGCCCCGTCAGCACAAGCAGGACAGTTCAAGATGATAAACATGGTACGTTTCCGGTCCGTAACACGGATTGACCGAGAATCCCCGTATCTGCTCGAAGCGACATGGAACCATCTGGTCTCCATCGGGTTGAATGCAAGCCAGTCCGCAAGGAACGCTTCCCGGCTGTCATATTCCCCCGAAGCAACCAACTCCTCGACATCGCCCCACTCTTCCGGCGCAGGCCGCGGCACCTCGATATAGAATCCCCGGTACTCATCGTCGCCCATTACGGCCAGTCGCTCGAATTGGCGCTGAATACCAACCAGCCTTTCCAGCATATCGCCGCCAACGACAATCTCCCAATGCTGCCTTTCGCCCAACACATCCAAGTGAGAGGTATTCAGGCCAACCTCCTTCGCCAAATCGGCAAAGAGATTTCTATCTATGCTCATTCTTTTGTTCATCTCTTTATGCTCATTAAATCTCAATTAGCTTTTCAGGATCAAACCCATTCGCAAGGGATTCGTTCTCGAAGACACATATCACACCTTATTCAGGTGCAGATCGCTCATGTATTGTATTTTCATCCTATTGCTCTCCTTTCTTCGATTGTTCAATCTGCTTCTCGATGATTGCCTTCACCTGCGCAAACGAGACCGGAGTGAAATCGTTATTGTCTACTCCAACATCATATTGTGTCGGAAAAAGCATATTCAGCCGAGGAGCATCCTTTCCGGTATTGTTCCTACTGGTATGCACGTGCCCGAAAAGTTGCCAGGTGTCATCGTATGAGCCGCCATAGCAAAGAAACGGACAGTGATTCAGATAAATCTCCTGCTTGTCGACCTCGATATACATCTGCATCGCTATCTGCTCAAAGTATTTCGTGTAATTCTGCCTCAGGTTCTTGATGTCGTGGTTACCGGAAATAAGGTATATTTTTCCGTTCAGCCTGTTCAGTATGTTTACCCATTCGGCAGAACCGCCCAGACAGAAATCGCCCAGGTGGAACACGATATCCTCCGGGCCGACCACGCGGTTCCAGTTGGAAATAATCGTTTCATTCATGTGCGACACATCCTTGAAGGGCCTGTTGCAGAACCTGATGATATTGGTATGGTTGAAGTGGGTGTCGGATGTAAAGAACGCCCTGCTTCCGTCAAATTTATAATTCATGATCTTTTCATTCATGCGCATCACTGCGCGGTTAATAATACATTACAATTCAGCCCGTGGACGGAATTGACGGAGAAGAGCGCATCGTGCGAACGTCACCAACAGGCACAAAACAAAAACCGTCGAAAAGTTTGGTAAGGACTCTCCGACGGTTTTCATTTATCGTTTCAGCGGGATACCAACATCATCGTATCCCCGATGGTCTATCAAACGTTCGTCGGAAAATGTCTCCAAAAGTATAGAATGCTCCAATGCCTGAAGTTTGGACATACGACATTCTCTCAAGGCATTTTATACCTCGATTCGATATGGTTGTCCAGTTGTTTATTCTCCTTTGTAGCATTGTAAGCTTTATGTTTTTATTCAATTGACGGCGCAAAATTACGGATTTTCTTGAGAACCAACAAATTTCTTTGGAGAAAAGACGATATGAAGCAAGCAGCGAAGCCATAGTGCAAAAGTGCAAGTGCAAACACATATTCGGTTTGCACTTTGGCTCTTTATTGCGAAAACTCGTAGCGCAGCCCTTGAGCGCTGACATTGATATACAATACAGCCTTGATAATTAAGATTGTCTTATCATGCGACAATGCTCAAACAAAGCAACTTTGCGTTATCCCAGTATCATATATACGAAAATGAGAGGAGAGAAATGATATAATGTCTTCAATCATTTTCCCGATTGGCCGTAAAAAACATATATAGTATTCCCCAAAGCACAATAAACTTTATATCTTTGTTTTATAATTCAATTGTTGTGATTCTTAAATTTATTTTTAAATTCAAATGGATAATATTCATATACTATGTATTTCTGACATTCATTTTGGCAAGTATAATCCAGAGAACCAAGCACTTGTTCTAAATGAATTTTTTACCGACGTAGCACAAAAAATGCAATCATATGACATGTCATGCAGATATTGTATTATTGCAGGCGATCTTGTTAATATCGGGAATACAAAACAATCGTATGAAAAATTCTACGATACTTTCATCAAGCGTTTGACAAAAGTTATACCTATTGAACACATTATCTGCACACCAGGTAATCATGACCTAAACAGAACTGAGATATCGAAATCAGTTGATGAACATAATAGGTTAGTTTCATATAAAGGGCGAACAGAAACTGAATTCAATACAGACATCAAGGCGGACAATTCACTTGTTCGAAGAAAATTTAAGTATTTCGATGAGTTCTGTCGTGAACATCTTCATATTTTGGAGTATGATTTGTTCGGGTATAATATCAATTTTTTGCCTGAAATCAGTGTCTATTGTTTGAATTCCGCATTATTGTCAAATGGGGGCTTAGCCGATTTTGGTAAAGATGAAGGAATTCTTAAAGTAGAGACCTCTGGCTTATATGATTGGGCTTATAATAATAACGGCAGGCTTAAAATTTTAGTACTACATCATCCTATATATCATCTGAACGAGTATGCCCGAAGAGAGGTATCAAATATTATAGACAAGAACATTGATATTGTCATTACCGGTCACATTCATGAACCAGACATGAAACAATATTTAGGTGTTAAATCGTCAAATACTGTATATTGCTCATGTCCTCAGTTGTTCAGCGATAAGCATGATCAAAATGGCTATTCAATTCTCCATTTTTCTGGTGCACACTTATATAGTATCGAGTATAGAAAATGGTCTACAATAAAAGAAGTATTTACTGTAGGAGCTGATTTTGCAGGCACTGATTCAGGTATTATTTCTTTTGATATAGAAAATCTAACACATAATGATTTTATTAGCGAATCTCTTCAAAGCCTATTTAATAATAGCCTATCGCTATATTTGTATTCTCCCTCCTGGGTTGACAGGTCTCTTTCAAATCTTCCTCCTCAAAATAGACGACAAAATGGAGAAACAGAAATTTTATATGATCATTTAGACATAGTAAACTCAAAGAATAATATTCAAATTATTGGGGGACCACAGTTTGGATTAACAACACTAGCCAGGAAGCTCGCACTTGAAGCTTGGCATATTAATTCTGAACATTGGTTGTACTATGATGCCAAGGAACCCAATGTAGCAAAATTACACCAGGCAATCTCAGAGTATATTTCAAGTCACAGAATAGTGAAAGCAGATATAAATGCGATTATTTTTGATGGTTGCAAATCTTCAAGTAAAGGACTAACAAAAACCCTAGAGAAAGCATCAGAAATAGCGCCAAATGCTCGTTTTATTCTTCTTAATGATGAATATGATGACACTATAATTAATGGCATTGACGAGGATGATAATCAATGGAATTTTCAGGTATTATACTTGAGAGAATTAGGAAGAAAGGCTATTCGTTCTCTTGTGAAAGAATTCATCCAGAAGCAAGGATTTGACAGAGACCCTGAAGATAAACTTCTCCAACGACTAATTATGGACATTATGGATCTAAATGTTCATCGTACACCTGTCAATTGTATACAATTGCTTATGAGTTTCAAACAGAATTATGATAGCAGACCAGTAAACCGTTCAAAGGTCCTTTCTTCTTTAATTCAATTCTTTTTTATGAAACCAGATTCCTTTTTCTATACAGAATCCTTGGACGAAGATGACTGCTGTATCATCATGGGTAGCTTATGCGAGTATTTATTTAAGAATGAAGATTTTAAACAGTATTTTAATGAAACTGACTTTAATAAAGCAATGGAAAGACTCGATGAAAGATATACCCAGTCACAATTAAATGGTCTTTTCAAGGCAATGATAGATGCTCAAATAATTATTCCACATTATAACTTTTATACATTCAGATTTAATTACTGGGTTTATTATTTTGCTGCATATCAAATGCATGTCTCAGATGAATTCTACTCGATTATGTTATCTAAGAGATGTATTTACATGCCTGAAATAATTGAGTATTACACAGGCATAAATCCTAAATGCAAAGAACTTGTAGACACCATAATTGACGAGCTAATAAAAATCAGCAATAGTGTTAATAATAGCCTAGGTACCAATGTTGGGAATCCCTATATTCATTTAAAATGGGGGCCAAATAAAACTTTAGAAGAAAAGACAACAGAACAACTAGAAAACGACATTAAGGCATCTCGATTGCCAGATGAAATTAAAGATGCCGTCCTAGACTCACAGATAGATAGCGCAAAACCGTTTATCCAGGCCATTGATAAAGTTTTTGATGAATATCAGGTAAGAAACATGATGTCATTAGCGAAATCTGCATCAAGAGCATTGAGAAACTGTAACCACTTGACTGAAGTAGATAGAAAAAGATTGTATAATGCAATTATGCAATCATGGAATTCATTATTTTCTATACTGGTCCTTCTAACACCTGCTTTAGCAAAAACTGGATATGGTGGATATGGTGGTGCCGGTTTTAAACTAAATGACTCTTTTCCCGAAGACCCAGAGAAAAGGATTATTCCAATTATTACGAATATCCCTTTTAATATCGTTGAATGGTATAAGAACGACGTTTTCTCTGACAAGCGCATCTCAATTTATAAAGATGCTATTCAAAATAATGACAATCCCATATTGAAGCATATTTCATCACTCCTTGTTCTAAAGAATCGACCTATAGGTTGGAAAGAGATTACTTCAGGATATATAAATAGTTTGCCGAAGAACTCGTTCTATCTTGGTGATGTATTTCATAATCTATGCTATTGCTACAGTATTGACACAATGTCAAACGCCGATTTAGGAAACACAAGAAGAATGATTGAACAATGCATAAAGAATCATGGAAAACAATCTGTAGAAATTCCCAAGAGAGAAATATCTGACAGATAATCGGTAACAAAATATATCTATCATCAATTGATGCTATTTGACAGATTCTAAATTTTGTAGAAAGAAGCCACGTCCTGGTTCAATTGGAGAATTTGCGCATGAAAAACTGGAATAAAGATTCAAGAGCGATGGGAATACATAATCTGCTGGATGTCAAATCAAAAGTTGAGCTACGCGAATGGCTGATAAAGAACCATAGGACGGAAAAAGAATGCTGGGTGATTGTCAAGCGTGGAAAGCCAACAGATGATACCACTTTCTGGTATATTGATGCCGTAGAAGAAGCCCTATGCTTCGGCTGGATAGACAGTACCACAAAGAAAATAGCAGACGGAGTGACTGCCCAGAAACTTTGTCCCAGAAAACCACGAAGCAACTGGTCGGAACTGAACAAGGAAAGATGCCGCAGAACGGAACGCATGGGACTGATGACCGATGCAGGAAGAGCCGTTCTGCCGGATATGTCGCCTGATGGTTTCAACATTGATAAGGATATACTGCAAAGACTGCAGTCCGATCCGGTAGTGTGGAACAATTTCTGTCAATTTCCCGATTTATATAAGAGAATCAGAATTGATACGATTCAAATAAAACGGAATGATCCAGACCTTTACGAAAGTCGGTTGGTCAAATTCATAGAGAATACGCGGAAAGGATTGCTCTATGGGGAATGGAATGATAATGGAAGATTACTAAAATACTGAATGATATTAATACATCTCTATTTTTTACTACTGTTGCACTACATACAGAAACATCTGACTCATCAACTTTCCTGTCATGATGAGCATCCTTATCGGACAGCTCATAAATATAACTGATGCTATCGCCTTGGGTCATGTTAGTGAGATAGAATTGGAGTATCGGCACTTGCCGGGATATAGAATCGTCCGTTATTCTGTACCTTCATTTGTACCGACCTGAAAAAGTAGACTTGTATTGGTGACTTTACATTATCCCCGTATTCATATATACGTTCATTAAAGTAAAGTCAAAATGAGGGAAGAAAAGAGATGGCTGCGCTTAATTATTCTACATAAAGTTTCATCTATGAACTTCTATTATTATATTTGCTGTAAAAAGTATCATATTTGAGATGTTGGATAATATATATATACTGACAGACACCGAGCTTTGCAATAGGATTGCAGCCAAAATAAAAACAGTACGCCTGAAGCAGAATATGTCGCAGGCCGAACTTGCAGACAAGAGCGGTGTTTCCATCTCCACCATAAAACGCATGGAGGACGGGGAGGTAAAGAACTTCGAGTCGCTGATCCGCGTCCTGCGCACCCTGGGCAAGCTCGACATCTTCATCCCGCTTGTCGAGGAGGAGCAGTTGAGTCCGAACGAATACTACGAACTGGCCAACAAAGCAAACAAACCCATGCGCAAGCGGGCATCCAAAGGTTACACAAAAGAGAATAAGGAGGAATCGGAATGGTAGACGTAGCTCGGGTCAATCTATACGGCCAGCCCATAGGCTCAGTACGTTGGGACCAAAGATATGAGGTCGCACAGTTCGAGTATGATCCGGACTTTGTGCGACAGGGCATAGAGCCCTCGCCGCTGATGATGCCCGTAAGGGAAGGACGTGTGTACAGTTTCGGGGAGCTCGACAAAACGACCTTCAAAGGCCTGCCCGGAATGCTAGCGGACTCCCTGCCGGATACATACGGCCGCGCCCTTTTTGAGAAGTGGCTGGCCCTGACGGGCCGGACCAGCGGCAATGCGATCGAGACGCTTTGTTTTCTAGGCAAACGCTGCATGGGCGCCCTTGAATTCGAGCCAGCCATCGATGCCGTAGATACGGATATCCGGATAGAGGTCGATTCGCTGGTGGATGTAGCCAGAGAAGCCCTTGCCGACAAATCAAGCTTCAACGTGAACATCAGTTCCGATAAAAAGGCTGCCATTGCAGAGATTCTGCGCCTCGGCACCTCTGCCGGCGGGCAACGCGCCAAGGCAATCATTGCCTACAACAAAGTCACCGGAGAGATTCGTTCGGGACAGGTCGAGGCTCCCGACGGATTCGACTACTATATCATCAAGCTGGACGGCGTATCCGCCACGGCCGGATTCAGGGAGACGGAGAACTTCGGGCGTCTGGAATACTCCTTCTCACGGCTTGTGAAGGAATGCGGCATTGACATGGTGGAATGCTCGCTAATCGAAGAGAACGGGAGGGCTCATTTCCTGACAAAGCGGTTCGACCGGATAAACGGTGCAAAGGTGCACATGCAGACGCTCTGCGGCATCGCGCACTTCGATTACCGGCTCCTCAGGGCCTACTCCTACGAACAGGCGTTCGCCGTGATGCGCGGGCTGCGGCTCACCTACAAGGAGGCGCAGGAGATGTTCCGCAGAATGGTGTTCAATGTCGTGGTGCGCAATCAGGACGACCACACGAAGAATATCTCTTTCCTGATGGACAGAGACGGGAAATGGCACCTTTCTCCGGCCTACGACATGGGCTACGCCTACAATCCCGACGGCCAGTGGACCTCGGCCCACCAGATGTCGATAAACGGCAAATTCAGCGGTATTACCAAAGACGACCTGCTCGAATGTGCGGCCAAGAACAACATCAAGAATGCCGCACGGATCATCGACGAAGTTTGCCAAGCAGCATCCGGATGGCCGGAGATCGCCCGGGAGTGCGAAGTGCCGCAAAAGATGATTGAGGAGATCCGACCGAATATGGTTTTCTTCTGATGGTATGGTTCGACGGATTGCCGCACCTTTACTTTATCTCCGTATTCATATATACGTTCATTAAAGTAAAGTCAAAATAAGGGAAGAAAAGAGATGACTGCGCCATGAAAATGGTTTCAGCCATTTTTCTTTTCGCTGCAAATCTTATAAGCAATCCGAGGACAATAGCCAGACAAAACGCCCTCCGGCCCACCCAAGATAACGGCCAACTGTCTCGAAAATATCCGTGAATCCATCCTCAATTTCACATACCATTTTGGCGAAATAAACCCCGACATGCCCTATCTTTGCAGACGTGGTCAGTCGGGACCCGAAAGGGCTGTTTTTACCTTTTTCCCCTCTGTTCGGAGGGAGTCGATGAAAAAAAACGTTAAATCTTCGATTTTTTGCGAAAAAACAAGTAAATTTTTGAGGTTCCTATCTTTTAAGCCGTAAACTATTGATAGTCAACAGGAATTTAATACTGCATTGCAAGCAGACAAAATTCATCAATACCGCGAAAACTTATCAAAGTCATAGGAAAGATGACTATCCAAATATCGGATGGTATAATGTTTTTCATAAGGTGACCCATATCTTCGGAGCTAATCGATGCGATTACGCATGACATCTATTCAAGCTCGCGAATGAAACTTGGTTGGTTAGAACCGGGCCGTTGGGCAGCCGCGTTCTGAGGTGCGAGCTTTCCGAGCGAGAACGTCAGCGAGCCGGGTACGGCGGTATGGTCGCTGGGCTGCGCGAGTTCAGGAGAGGGGGGGGGCACATCCGCATCGCCGTCTAACCGGAAAAACCGCAGGCATCTCCGAAATACGGCTCGGATAAAAACGATACGATTCTGCCGGCGCGCTATTTCGAAAATGAGCATACCGACTTTTTAATCGGGACATCTCCATACGCCTCTTTTGGCGTAGTCCGCCAAACCTTTCATATAAGCCGTATACATCCGTACGCACCAAGACTTCCGATCAAAATCCCAAGGCAAGACTCCTCCGCACAGAAGCGACCTCATCTTTCTTCTCCGGATACACGTCAATATCGGAAAAGCGTCGAAAATTCCACAATGCACATCTTTCGGCGCTCGGGCGAAGCTCATCGACCTTTCGGGCTGAAAAAAGCACGCGGCGAATGACAAATCACAAGCTCATTAAAAAAACTCGTCATCGCCTGTAAATTACAAATAATTTGATATTTTTGCCTAAAATACTTATTTCATTCAAGGGAACATCGACCGATCCGGCCCTAACCGTCCGGAAAAGCGCCGTATCTCCCGCATGTCATCCGATGGAAAAGCGACCCTTTCAGAATCCGACAGAACAGATGCTCGACCGCTTCCGGCAAGGCGATGCCAAAGCATTCGCCAGTCTCTATCGCACCCACTGGAATCAGGTTTTCCGTTTCAGCCGCCTCTACCTGAAAAACGACGAGGATGCGGAGGACGTCGTACAGGAGGTGTTCATCCGTTTGTGGCAGATTCACGAACGCATCCACCCCGACGGCAATTTTTCGGGACTGCTTTTCATCATCACGCGCAATCTGATCTTCAACCGCTTTCATAAACAGATCAACCCGTTGAGTTTCAAGGTATCCGTCCTCGCAGCCCTCGAATCATCCGACGACATCGAATCCGAAGTGAGCGCCCGCGACCTTGCGGAATACATCGACCGACTGATCGACCTGATGCCCGCCCGTCAGCGGCAAGTCTTCAACATGAGCCGCCGCGAGCACAAGAGCTACCGGGAGATCGCAGAAGAACTGAACCTTTCGCAAAAAACCGTCGAAGCGCACATGCACGAAGCGCTGCGTTTCCTGCGCGACAACCTCGCGCTGCTGCTCTGGCTCGCGCTTTTCAACGACGGACCGGTCTGCTAAACGACATTCCGACCGGAATCGGAGCGTTTTTTTCCGAAAATCACAAAAAATTACCGCACGCACTAAGGGTATCTGGTGCCGTGCCGGGTATTTATTACGGATACCGCAAAAAACACGAAATGACAGATATAAAAACGCTCGTCCGCAAACTGCTCGCCGGCAAACTCCCGCAGAAAGAGATGCCGGAACTCTGGCAGCGGCACGACGTCACGCAATACATGCAGCGCGAATGGGATCGTTGCGCAAAACCGGCCGAAGACGACCTCCTGCGCGAAAGCCGTATCTGGGAACGCATCGTCGCCCGCACGATGCCGCATGAAAAAATCCGGCGGAGGGGAGGGGTACGCACCGCATGGCTTAGCCGGAGCTACGGCGCCGCCGCTTCAATCATGCTGGCCATAGGTGCAGGACTCACCCTCGTCAACCTGCTGTGGCGTCCCGCTCCGGAAATCATCCACACCCTGTACAGCGGGAACCAAAGCACCGAACAGGTAGCGCTGCCCGACGGTTCGACCCTCTGGCTCGGAGCCAACTCCTCGTGCCGGTACGCCGCGGATTTTTCGGGCAGGGAACGACGGGTGGAGCTCAACGGCCAGGGGTTCTTCGAGGTGGCGGAAGATCCCTCCCGACCGTTCGTCGTGAGCAGCAATGGCATCGACGTCACGGCTCTGGGAACGGCTTTCGAAGTCTTTTCCGATCTCGGGGGCCGGCACGTGGAGGCCATCTTGCGCAACGGCAGCGTACGTGTATCCCTCCCCGGAGTAACGAAACAGACCTTCACGCTCTCGCCCGACCAGAAATTCACCTACTCCGCCGACACACGCAAAGTGATCGTCAGCCGGGTAGACGCCCAACGCTACACGCTTTGGCACGAGCGCATGTCATTGAGTTTCGAGAATCAACCCCTGTCGGTCATCCTGCCGCGCCTCGAAAGATGGTACAACTGCCATATCGACTGTCCCGAAGAGATCGCGACACGCTACCACTACACGTTCTCGCTGAGCGACGAGACACTCGACCGCACCTTGCAGCTTCTCCAATCCTCGACCGACCAGACACCGCTCTTCTACCGACGCGACGGTATGTACGTGCGCATCTACGAAAAATAAAAAAAGAACCCGAAACGACCCGCCTCATGAAGAAGAACCGAAGATACGGATAACGGCTCCGCCGAACATTCCGGCCGCACGGCGGCCGGACTCCGCACCGCACCGACCCAAACCTAATTCTAAAAAACCTTATGAAAAACCTTTACAACATCCGGAAAAGCCTCTGGATCCTGTTTTGCTGCATGTCGCTCCTTGCGGCAAACGGCATCCCCGCAACACTTCATGCACAGGAGAGGAAGAGGCTGACCGTCGAAATGACAGACGCTCCGATCCTCGACGTGCTCAAAGCCATCGAAGCGCAAAGCGAACTCTCCTTTTTCTACAACAACAATCTGATCGACCCCACGCTGCGCATCACCGTATCGAAACGCGACGCTCCGATCCCGGAAGTGCTCAACCGTGTGTTCGCCGGTACGCCCTACGCCTACCGGATCGTCGACAAACAGGTGCTTATCTCGAAAAAAGAGGATGCACCGAAACCCGACGAACCGCTGAAAATCCAAGGACGGGTCATCGATTCGAAAGGGGGCCCGATCGTAGGTGCCACCGTCGTCAACATGCGCACGCTCCAAGGCACGGTGACAGACTCCGACGGGCGCTTCGAACTGACGGTTTCCGCCCTGACGGAGGAGCTGACCTTCAACTATATCGGGTTCAAGACCAAAGTACTTCCGGCATCGAACGCCGAAGAGGTCCGTCTGGAAGAGGCCACCGTTCTCGAAGACGTCGTGGTCGTAGGCTACGGCACGGTCAAGCGCGTGAATCTCACCGGCTCGGTCGCTACGATCGATATGCGGGAAAAGGCCAACCAACCTATCACCAACACCGCGCAGGCGATGTACAACACCCCGGGCGTGTGGATCAACCAAAACAACGCCAAACCCGGTGCTGACGGAGGCACGATCCGCATCCGCGGCGTCAATACGCTCAGCAGCGCCAATCCGCTCGTGCTGCTCGACGGCGTGGAATACGACATCAACGAAATCAATCCGGCCGACATCGAATCGATCTCCGTGCTGAAAGACGCTTCGGCGGCCATCTACGGTTCGAAAGCCTCGAACGGCGTGATTCTCATCACCACGAAAAAGGGCGTCAAAGGCGCTCCGGTAATCAACTATCGGGCCAATTTCGGCGTACAATACGCCACCTACCTCCCCGACCCGATCGACGATCCGATCCTCTACATGCGTTTGCGCAATCAGGCAGAAATCAATTCGGGCAAAGCGCCCTCGGGAGTCTCCTATTCCGAAGCCGTCATCAAGGAGTATCAGGAGGGCATGAAAACCAATCCCGACGTCTACCCTGCGACCAACTGGTTCGACATTTGCCTCAAACCGGCCTTCGTCCACCAACACGATCTGCGCATCTCGGGCGGAACCGAACGGCTCGATTACAGCATGGCCGTAGGCTACATGAAGCAGGACGGCGTATTCATCGCCAACGACTGGGCCGACCGGATTTCGATGGATCTGAAACTCGGCATCCAGCTCAACAAATACATCAAGGTCGGCGGATCGCTCTACGGAAACATGCGTCACTACACGGAGCCGGGATACGGCACGAACAAGGTGATGGACGCCATGATGCGTGCCATTCCGATCATGTCCGACTACCATAAAAACGGCATCTACGGGTCGAGTTGGATCGCTACCCCGGGCCGCGGCAATTACGAGAATCCCCGCATGATCATCGAGCAGGGTTCGATCGACCGCCGCGTACAACAGCTGCTGGCCAAGGCGTTCGTGAAGCTGACGCTCCCTTACGGCATCACCTACGACGCCAATTTCAGCTTCCGCAAACGCGACACCCGCAGCAAAGACCACGTTCCGGCCATGTACACCATGAATCCCAAGACCGAAGAGGTCCGCAACTACAACTCGGCGGTGCCGCGCGTCAAGGACTGGGATGCCTGGGCGACGGGCAGTTTCTTCACCCAGACGCTGGGCTGGGAAGGGAACCTCCGCGACGAACACCACATCGGCGTCATGGTGGGCCAGGACTATCAGGAGTTCTACAACGACAATTTCCAAGCCTACAAGGAGGGATTCTACGACAACTACCACACCGATCTCAACTCCGCTTCGGGACAGGTCAACGCTCAGGCCACCGGCGCCTCCTCGCGCGAAAAGCTGGTCTCGGTTTTCGGACGTCTCTCCTACGACTACAAGCAGCGTTACCTCGTGAGCGCCGTCTTCCGCTACGACGGTTCGTCGCGTCTGGCCCCCGACCACCGTTGGGCCTTCTTCCCCTCGGTCTCGCTGGCATGGCGCATCGACCAGGAGAACTTCATGAAGAACGCGGAGTTCATCGACCAGCTCAAACCGCGTTTCTCGTGGGGTAAGATGGGCAACCAGGCCGTCTCGCTATACAGTTACCTGAGCTCGGTCAACACGTCGGGCTACGATTACAGCTTCGACGGCACGAAATACGGCGGCGCAGCCATCTCCGCTCTGGCCGACAACACGATCACCTGGGAGGAAACGACCTCCTACGATGCCGGAATCGACTTTTCGGCCTTCGGCAACCGCGTTCTATTCTCGGCCGACTGGTTCCTCAAACGCACCGAAGGCATCCTGCGCACAGTCAACCTGCCCTCGCAGGTCGGCGATCTGAGCGGCCCGAAGAGCAACGTGGGCGTGGTGGACAACAAAGGCATCGAGCTCTCGCTCACGCTGCGCGACTCGTGGGGCGACTTCTCGGCAGGCATCTCGGGCAACTTCTCCTACACGCGCAACGAAATCGTGGATCTCAACGGCGAGACCGAAATCAACGGCCGGCTGATCTGCAAGGAGGGGTATCCGATCAATTCGTGGTACCTGCTCGAAACCGACGGCGTCTTCCAGAACCAGTCGGAGATCGACAACGCGCAGGCCGTCTACGGCAACCGCGCCAACCTGCGCCCCGGCTACGTGAAATACGTCAACCAGAACAACGACAACACCATCGACGGCAACGACCGCGTCATCGCCGGCAACACGATACCTCGGTTCGCCTACGGCTTCAACCTCAACTTCGGATGGAAGGGCTTCGCCGTCGAAGCGCAGTTCCAGGGCGTCGGCGACGTGTCGGTCTACCCGTCGAGCAACATGGCCTTCGGCCTCTACAACGGCGCAGGTCTGACCAAACAATGGGTGAGGGATTCGTGGAGCGCCACCAACCGCAATACCGAATATCCACTGCTGACGACCTACCCCGAAGCGGGCGAGAACTTCCAGAATTCGACGCTCTGGCTTCAGGACGCCTCCTACCTGCGTCTGAAAAACATCCAACTGAGCTACACTTTTCCCAAGCAGCTCGTCGGACGCATCGGTATCAAGGGCTTGCAGGTCTACGTCAGCGGCCAGAACCTCGTCACCTTCTCGGACTTCAATATCTGGGACCCCGAAATTTCGATCTCGCAGGTCAACTTGTTCTCCTACCCGATCCTGAAAACCATCAGCTTCGGCATCAACCTCACCCTATAACCGATCTTACAAAAACCGATCAACCATGAAACGCATTCAAATCATCATACCGGTTCTGCTCGGAGCCTTCTGCACCGGCTGCGACCTGGACATCGAACCGCAGGACCGCTACGACCAGCAAACCTTCTGGTACAGCGCCAAAGCCGCGGAGGGCGGCCTGACGGGGTGCTACAACGCCCTGCTCGAAAACGGCATCTACGGCCGCGCCGCCGTCTACTGGGAAGACGACGCCACGCCCAACGGCTATAATTTCAGCAACGACGACTCCTGGACGACTATCGCCAACGGTGCGCAGACGGCCACTTCGGGAGGCATCATCGCCAACCGCTGGAGCCACGCCTACAAAGGCATCGGACGCTGTAATACGCTGCTGGACAACATCGACCTCAACCGCGAGCTGGACAAGAGCGTCATCGAGGAGTACAAAAATCAGGCGCGCTTCCTCCGCGTACTGTTCTACTACATGCTGACGACCTACTACGGCGACTGTCCACTGATTACCACGACCCCCGCCATGGAGCACAAATCCCTGCCGCGCACCCCGCGCACAGAGGTGGTCTCCTTCATGCTCGGCGAATTGGAACAGCTTTCGAAGGTCCTGCCTCCGAAGGCCGAACCGGGACACCCGACGTCAGGCGCGGCGCTCGCCCTCAAAGCCCGCATCCTGCTCTTCGAGGCCAGCCCGCTGCTCAACCCCGGCCACGACGACCAGAAGTGGCGTGACGCCGCCGACGCGGCCCGCGCCGTGATGGACTGCGATTCGGATTACCAACTCTTCACCGCCCCGGGCCAGATCGGTTCGGCCTACCGCAATCTCTTCCTCGAAAGCGGAGAGAACAGTTCCGAATGTATTTTCAGCGTACAGTGCATGAACCAGAACAAGCTGGGGCTCTCGTTCGAACTGATTGCCCGCCAATACGGGACGATGGCGCCGCTGCGCGACCTCATCGACTTCTACTGCGACCGCGACGGCAATGCCCGCACTCCCGGCGAACAGCGGCTCGATCCCTCGAAAATCGACCCGCGCTTCGGCGCCACGATCGTCTACCCGGGCTGCAAGTTCATGGGCTCGACGGTCACGGCGACGCAGTTCCAGCAAACCGGATGCACGATCAAAAAGTACACGGTCTACGACGAACACACGCCTACGGCCGCCGAGAAAAGCATCGGCGACACCGAATCGCCTATCGACTACATGATCCTGCGCTACGCCGACATCCTGCTGATGTACGCCGAAGCCAAAAACGAATTGAACGAGCTGGACGAGACGGTATGGAACGAAACGGTGCGCCCGATCCGCACCCGGGCAGGATTCACAGCCGAGTCGGCGCTCGAATTCCCCGGCAAGGATCAGGAGAAACTGCGCGCCGTCATCCGCTACGAACGCCGCGCGGAGTTCGTCGGCGAAGGCTACTATTACAACGACCTGCGCCGCTGGCGCGAGGCCGAAAACGTCAACAACGGCCCGATCCGCAAGTTCAACAACGATGTCATTCTGGTACGCAGTTTCGAGCCCTCGCGCGACTATTGGTGGCCGGTTCCGCAGGGCGAAATCGACTTGAACCGCAACCTGCTGCCCAATAACCCCAATTATTGACCATGAAACGAATACTCACGCTAATCGCACTCTGCATCGTGTCAGGAGTTTCGGCCTCGACCCGACAACTGCAAATCATTCCCCAGCCCGTCAAGGCCGAACTCCGTACGGGCGTCTTCGTCACGGCCGGATGCCGCGTCGAATGGGAAGGTTTCGACATCCGGCCCGAAAATCTGGCTGCGCTGACCGGACGACTGGTCAAGCCATGCCATCCTGCGTCGACGTGGAACGGAGTGAATGCCATCGTTTTGCGACGCGACACCGCAGCCGGAATCCCGGCCGAAGGCTACCGAATCGACATTTCCGCACGCCGCGCGCAGCTCTCGGCCGGCGACGACGCCGGTCTCTTCTACGGCCTGCAAACCCTCCTCCAACTGGCCGACGAACGGGGCAACCTTCCCTGCGTCTCGATCGAGGATCATCCGCGCTACCGCTACCGCGGCCTGCATCTCGACGTCTGCCGCCACTTCTTTCCGGTAAGGTTCATCAAGCATTACCTCGATTGGATGGCTTCGTGCAAACTCAACACCTTCCACTGGCATCTGACCGACGACCAGGGCTGGCGTATCGAGATCAAACGCTACCCGCGCCTGACCGAGATCGGCGGG
>ENA-OROO01000514-OROO01000514.1-human-gut-metagenome-genome-assembly--contig:-NODE-514-length-24716-cov-11.632862_pt1 | contig 24716 bp, 20 predicted proteins | sample MGYA00242130_ERZ509052 | MGnify/ENA primary metagenome ERZ509052 (study PRJEB26280, sample SAMEA2338730) | human gut metagenome | biome: human gut; feature: human-associated habitat; material: faeces... | reverse complement strand
CCCGCCATACCGGCGGCGGTGGCCATCATGTTGCTCTCGGCAATGCCGCAGTCAAAATGGCGGTCGGGATAGGCTTTTTTGAAGACGCCGGTCTTGGTGGCGGCGGCCAAATCGGCGTCCAGCACCACCACGTTGGGGTGATCTTTTGCCAGTTCTACCAGCGCGGCGCCGTAGCTGTCGCGGGTGGCAATTTTTTTGACCTCACTCATACCTGCGCCTCCAGTTCTGCCAGTTGAGCGTTCAGCTCGTCCATGGCAATCTTGTATTCCTCGTCGTTGGGGGCCTTGCCGTGCCAGCCTACCTGGTTCTCCATGTAGCTGACACCCTTGCCCTTGGTAGTATTCATCAGGACGGCTGTGGGGGCGCCTGTCTGGGTGTGGAAATACTGGAACGCATCTTCGATTTGGGCGAAGTCGTGACCGTCAATGGTGACGGTACGGAACCCGAAGTCCCGCATCTTGGCATCCACCGGGTCGGTGGGCATCACTTCGCTGGTGGGGCCGTCGATCTGCAGCCCGTTCAGGTCAATAATGACACAGAGATTGTCCAGTTTGTACTTGGCGGCGAAGAGGAACGCTTCCCACACTTCCCCCTCCTCGATCTCGCCATCGCCCAGGAGAGCATACACACGCACATCATCCTTGTGCAGGTACTTTGCGGCTTTGGCCATGCCTGTCGCACAGGAGATGCCCTGGCCCAGGCTGCCGGTAGACATATCCACACCGGGCACCGTGTTCATATTGGGGTGGCCCTGCAGATAGCTGTCAATGTGGCGCAGGGTGGGCAGGTCCTCCACCGGGAAAAATCCCCGGTAGGCCAGCGCGCTGTACAGCCCCGGCGCGGTATGTCCCTTGGAGAGCACGAACCGGTCCCGGTCCTCCCATTTCGGGTTGGTTGGGTCGACGCGCATTTCCTTATTATAAAGGTAAGTAAACATATCGGCGGCGGACAGGCTGCCGCCGGGGTGCCCGGCTTTGGCACCGTGGGTGGATTCAATCACGCCCATACGCACCTTGCAGGCTGCGATCTGCAGCTTCAGACGTTCTTCCTTTGTCATATCACTCACCAAACACCTTGCAGTAGTCTTCCTTGAACTTCTCGATACCGGAATCGGTCAGCGGATGATGCAGCATCTGCTCAATGACCTTGTAGGGCACGGTGGCGATGTCGGCACCGGCCAGGGCACAGTCGGTCACGTGCATGGGGTTGCGCACGCTGGCCGCGATGATCTGGGTCTCGATGTCGGGGTAGTTGAGGAACATGTCGTGGATGGTCTCGATGAGCTCGATGCCCCGCTGGGAGATATCGTCCAGGCGCCCCAGGAAGGGGCTGACGTAGGTGGCACCGGCGCGGGCGGCCAGCAGCGCCTGGTTGGCGCTGAAAATCAGGGTGCAGTTGGTGGGGATGCCCTTGGCGGACAAGGCTTTGATGGCCTTGAGGCCCTCGGCGGTCATGGGGATTTTTACGACCATGTGCTTGGGGTCCAGAGCGTAGATGGCCTCGCCCTCCTTGACCATCGTCTCGGCATCGGTGGTGGTGGCTTTCACCTCACCGCTGATGGGGCCGTCCACGATGGTGGCAATTTCAGCCAGCGTCTCGGCGTAGTCCCTGCCCTCCTTGGCGATGAGGCTGGGGTTGGTGGTGACGCCTGCGATGACGCCCATGTCGTTTGCGGCGCGGATCTCGTTGACGTTCGCGGTATCAATAAAGAATTTCATAACAAAAGACTTCCTTTCTAATCAATCAACCCCAGGGATTCTCGGTGGGGTAGGGCAGGCTGTCGGGCTGGTTTCCCTGGTCGCCTTCTTCGCCTTCCAGGCCCGCATCCAAGCCCAGGCAGCAAATCACCACATCACATTCCGCACATACGCCGCGTACTTCGCTGATAAGCTCATTGGATTTTGCCAGTCCCTGGATTTTATCTGCATACAGATGGCACCCCTCAGAGTAAAATTTTTGCTTTCTGGCAATTTTTCTCTATCATAAATCCTTATGTATGAGTGCGCTTCTCATTTTTTGCTATACGAATTCTTGTATTTTGCTTTTTTGTTTTCCGTTGCGGATTAACCGCTCTGATTGAAAAGTCAGCAATTTTTGATCAATTTGCTTATACCGCCAAGAAGACGCCACAACCCTGCCGCCATTCATAGTTGATTCTGATTTTGTAAAGTTGTTTCCCGTTTGCCCTTACTCCGCTACTGTTGCTACCATTTATTATTTAATTTAGAGAACCATGATGAAAAATAAGGATAGGCGAATGTTGCGGTTTCTGTTTGTTCCTCTGATTCTTGAAAAAGATGTAGGATGAAACAGTCTTCCTCATTTATTGCTGTATTCCAGAGAGTTTTCAAATGGCTGACAGCTTTTCGCCATACCCGTACCATTTTTGCGCTTGCCATGCAATCGAAAAACTGCTATAGTGAGTTACAAGAACAGCAGACCGAGTAAATCGGTTGCGCCTTACACGATTCAAAAGGAGCTGAAATTATTATGGAAGGTGCCTACTATAACGGGCAATATTTGAACAGACTGGAACGGCTTGGATATTCGCAGGCCGAAATTGACAACAAGCTGGAAAGCACATTTGAGGAGATGTTCTATGGTCCGGAGGGGGTTCGCCTTTGCCATTGTGCCGGACCTGACATGATGTACATAGAGGATACGGGGAACCATGACGTCCGTACCGAGGGCATGTCCTACGCAATGATGTTCTGCGTACAAATGAATCGCCAGAAGGAATTCGACTGCCTGTGGCGATGGGTCGTGACCCACATGTACCTCACCGAAGGGGAAAACGCCGGCTATTTTGCCTGGTCCTGTCATACTGACGGCAGCAAAAATTCTGATGGACCCGCCCCTGACGGCGAAGAATTTTTTGCCATGTCCCTGTTTTTTGCGGCCAACCGCTGGGGTTCCGGCGAAGGGGTACTGGATTACGCTTCCTGGGCACGGCGCATCTTGCACGCATGTGTACACAAAGGCGAAGAAGCCGGTTCCGGATTTCCCATGTGGAACCCCGAAAACCATCTCATCAAATTCGTTCCCAACTGTGAATTTACCGATCCCTCTTATCATTTGCCGCATTTCTATGAACTTTTTGCTCTGTGGAGCGACGAATGCGACCGTCCTTTCTGGCATGCAGCCGCAGCGGCCAGCCGCCAGTACCTGCGCAAAGCCTGCCACGCCCGTACCGGATTGAGTGCCGAATATGCCGAGTACGACGGCCGCCCGCATCGGGGTGATCAGCCGGACCGTCACGACTGGTTCTTCAGCGATGCATACCGCACGTTGGGCAACATTGCTTTGGATGCCCAATGGTTCGGGGACAAAGACGGTTGGGCCCAAGAAACAGCTGCACATATTCAGCAATTTTTTGAAGAAAAGGAACACGGGCAAACAAACGGCATCTATCTGATCGACGGCACACCCGTTGAAGGAAATGCTCTGCATCCTGTAGGGCTTCTGGCTACCATTGCGCAGGGTTCCCTGATTCTGGATGACGCCTGCGCGGATGAATGGCTCCGCCGGTTCTTTAGCACTCCGCTCCGTTCCGGACCGCGGCGTTATTATGACAATTGCCTGTATCTTTTTGCGCTGCTTGCTTTAAGCGGGCATTACCGCATCTGGTTCCCGCAAGAAGCAACGGTATAATGTACCCTTGTGCCTGTTGAAATTCACTGGGATGGCCTGAGCAAGTTTACTTCCATCACCGGTCAGGTGCTTAGCGGTGATGGTGCCGGCGCGGCTGCCTACAATACGTTCGATAATCCCCATCAAGTCGAGCCGAAGCCGTTGACAGACATAACTGTTGGTACCAACAGCTTTGCTTCCCTCTTGCCCGCATGCAGCGTTGCTGCCTTTACGCTGAAAACCTGATTTCCAGACCAAAGCAAAAGAGCGCCGAAGATGACTTCTGCGCTCTTTTGCTTTTTTCTATGCCGTCAAACGGTTACTTTTGGCCGTCTGAATTCTCCGTAGTATCCTGAGACTGCTCCTGATTTATCTGAGAAGAGTACTGCTCTGAGCACTTCATGAAAACGCCATTTAAAACAGATGCATTTGCATAAGCGATCGAAGAGAACCCCAGCGCAAACCACAAAAACAATCCATAGCGCAATGTGGTCTGTGTATACAGGGTAAGTGCTACACATGCGCCTATCAACAACAACATGGAAAAGGTTTGGGGCAAAGAGGTCACAGACATGATAAACGCATTCCGTATGGTACCTAAAACCGTATTGTTGAATCTTGCAAGCAGCGGGAAAGCATATACGAAGGTCATCATATAAGCGATTGCTGCCACGGGAATCAAAATCTTAAAGATGCTGTTTTGGAAATTCCCGGAATGCCATAGAAGATAGATATCATAGCCCAGAAATCCCCCTGCGGCCCCAAAAAGAATTCCCATCAGTACGCCCTGGCGGAAATTTGCCCGGAATGACTTGAAAAAATTGCCGACCACCGGAGTGCCGTCTTTTTCACCCGCCATTTTTGTGGTGACATAATGTAAAGCCGTGATGGCAGGGCCAATGGTGACCACCGGAATGCAGCAAACCAGGAACAGCAGATTCAGGACAATAAGATCCCACACAACGCCCAGGGCGCGCATCAGGGGGCTGTCCGGATTAAAAACGCCTCTCAATGAGTTCTCCTCCTTTTTTTCAGGATGTAAATATTCACAAAAAGCAGCGATTCAGATTGTGCACTATTATTTGATTGACAATGGTTCTGTGGCTGAATTATACTGATATTGGCATTATACTTTGCACCGCTAAAAATAGCAAGGTCATTTTGCAACATTCACCGGTAAGGAGCTTTGTATGAACCGGTTTCATCATGTCAGAATCAAGCTGGAAAGTTTTCTCAATAACTTAAGCCTGAAGAAAAAACTTAGATATCTTTATTTTTTATGTATTCTGGTCCCCATATTTTTGACCGATATTGTAATTTTACATGCATTAACCAAGAACGAGCATGCCGAGCAGCTGCACCAGATGGAAAAAATAGCCAAATCAGTGCAGTCGATGCTTTCCGCCGCCACAGAAGATTCCGCGCTGATTTCTACCAGCCTGTATATGGATAACTCCCTTCAGGATTTTGTGAGCCGGCAATATGCCAGTCCCCAGGACTATTTTTCAAGTTACCGAGAATACATCCACAATTCTTTGCTGCAGGGTGTTTCCCGGATCACAAATTCTGTCATACGGGTGTATGCAGACAATGAAACCCTGATAAACGGCAGTGAATTTGCACGGTTATCCACCGTTTCGCAGGAGCCCTGGTATCAGCAGTATACTGCGGATGGCTACAGCCCGCGGCTTCTTTTTTCTTATGATGAAACAGATGGGCGCCAGGTGTTGTTTTTACGTGGGATGAATGGCCTTTACAGCAATAAGGCGGAGTGCCTTTTGTGTATTGGAATCAATTACAGCACACTGGACCGCGATTTCCAGAACATGGGGTATAACGATTCAGTTTATGTATGCAGCGGTAACCGGATTTTGCTTACGAACGCAATGCCCAATTATCGTTGGCAGCCTTATGACACATTCTCCCCGTCTGATTCGGTAGGCTTGTCCCAGCATTTTACCCTTTACGGGGAAGATCTGGACATCTATGTGATGGAACCAAGCGGCAACGTTTTAGCCCTGATTCGCCAAAACATCTATATCCTGATCCTGCTGCTGATCCTGAACATTATTCCCCCGCAGCTTTTGATGAATCTGCTGGAGAATTCCATTACTTCTCGTCTTTTCCGTCTGGAAAAAGTCTTCAACCAGATAGACAGCGACGTGTTGATCAAGATTTCCGGGCCAAACGGTCAAGATGAGATCGGCAGTCTGATGGACAACTACAACCGCATGGCTGACCGGATGAACAGCCTGATTGACACCGCCTACCGATGCCGACTGAAAGAGCAGAAGATGGATATTGCCCGGCAGAACGCAGAGCTGATGGCTTTATACAGCCAAATCAATCCCCATTTTCTGTTCAACGCACTGGAAAGCATCCGTATGCACAGCATCCTGAAAAAAGAAGAAGAAACCGCCGATATGATACAGAAATTGGCCATAATGGTGCGCCAAAACGTGGATTGGTCCTCGGATTCCAATACCATTAAGCGTGAGCTGGCGTTTGTTGAAGCGTACCTGTCCTTGCAAAAATATCGCTTCGGGGAGCGCCTTTCGTATCAAATCAATGCGCAGGAAGATTGCCAGAACATCCTGGTTCCGAAATTGACCATTACCACCTTTGTGGAAAATGCCTGTGTGCACGGTATTGAAGCAAAATCTTTTCCCGGTTGGATTTTTGTACGCGTGTATACAGAAAACGATGCGCTTTGCATGGAAATTGAAGATACCGGTGGCGGTATGGACGAGGCCGAGGTAGAACGTATTCAAGACCGGATGCGCAACGCCAGCCTGAAAATGTTAAAAGAAAAAGGACGCGTAGGCATGGTGAACACCTGCCTGCGCATCCGCATGATGACGGAGGATACTGCACAGTTCTCGGTGGAAAGCGAGCCGGGCATTGGAACACTTGTTTCGATTCGGTTCCCTCTAAACAAAGCAATAAGGGCGGAGTGACATGTTAAAAGTTATTATCGTAGATGATGAGCAGTTTATTGCGCAAGGTTTGCAGGCGTTGATTGACTGGAACGCCGCAGGCTATGAAGTGGCTGCCGTTTTGTCTGACGGACAGGAGGCTTTGGAGTACATAAAAAAGTTGCCCGTTGACCTTGTCATCACCGACGTTATGATGCCAAAAATGACCGGACTTGAATTACTGGAGACTGTTCGCCGGGAGAATCTTTCCAATGCCGGTTTCGTGATTCTGAGCGGATACAGTGAGTTTTCCTATGCTCAAAAAGCGCTGCGCTACGGGTGTATCGACTATCTTCTCAAACCGGTGGAAAAGCAAGATCTGTTATCCATTCTCAGCAAATACAATAACATCTCGCAAAACAGCAAAATGGAGGAGCAGTACGAACTGGCCTATCAGGCCCGGTGTTTGATCTCGTTGCTGTTCGGCAAATATGATCCCAACGGCGTGGATTATCTGCATAAGCATCTGGATTTTTCGGACGGCGTTCGTTACATTGAAATTTCCGCTTGCCATTCTTCGGACAACGAAGATGACGATGATGAGAACCACTTCCGTATGGTGCAGCGTGACCTGTACCAAAGCTGTGTGCAAATTTTAGGCGAGGACCGGAGCCGGTGTTTCTATGACGCTTCGTTGGATCGCGTTGGGTATGGGATTGCTTTTGTTTACAGCGGTGCGCTTGCCCGAAATGCCGGCTGTTCCGAAACACAGTATATCCAGGATTTTTATAAGAAATTGGGTGTTTCGACACAACACGAATTGCGATTTCTGGTTGGCAAAACAGTGGACGATATCACCACTGTTTCTGAATCGTATGATACCGTCTGCGGGCTGAAAAACCTTTGCGCCTTCCGCCAGCCAAAATCAATCTATTATTACGAGGAAGAGTTATCGGTTCCGCAAGAAAGAGCCGTTTTGTGCAAAGATACCCTGGATCAGTTGATTACCGCCATTGAACTGAATGAGCAGGAACGCATCGGCTCCGAAATAGACGATTTGTTTGCCGAAATGCAGCAGCGTGGCGTACATGACAAAGATATCAACCTGAACTTAAATTATCTTTTGTTCCGGCTTATGCATCTTGCATCCAATTTGGACAACGAAGCCAATCAGAAGGAAATGCTGCAATTTATCAGCGCGCAGTCTTTCCGGGAAGGAATTTCCCGCGGGAGCCGACAGCATCTGTTCCGCTTTGCACGCGAGTATGCAGACTACCTTTCCCTTCTGCGAAAAAATATCTCCATCGATATTTTGGATTCTATCGACAAGGAAATTCAGGAACACTACTCGGAAAACCTGACGTTGCAGGGCTTGGGCAAAAAATACTATATCAACAGTGCATACTTAGGGCAAATCTTCCGCAAAAAATACGGACAGTCCTTTAAAAACTATTTGTGTTCTTACCGTATTAACGAAGCGTGCCGCCAGCTATTGTACACAAACAAGCAGATCGGCCACATTGCCGAAGATGTGGGCTATAAAGATGTGGATTATTTCCTTTGCAAATTTATCGAGCTGAAAGGCTGTACGCCTTCCCATTTTCGGAAGAGCAAAACCGAGAAACCACATTCTGAATTTCCCGGGAAATAATTCACACCAGAATAATCATACACTTGCTTTTCGTTTTTTGCATTCTTAAAAAACAACGATAAGCCAAACAAAAGTGCATGCATGTTGCCTTCCAAAATACTTCAAGAATGGGGGACTGCCTGTCTTTTTTGTATCATTGTTTCGCTGTTTAGCGCGATTTCCTCTTCCGTTGAATTTGCAAAGCTATAATTTTCAGGGGTTTTTACTGGAATTTGTCGGTTGTGTAAAGCATTTTTGGTATATATACTTAAATCAGGGAAACCCGCAAGGGACGAAAAATCTATCTACAGGAGGCCAATTATGAAAGTAAAATTGTGGCGGCGCGTATTTGCGGCAAGTATGTCCGCGGTCATGCTGCTGGGCTTAACGGCATGTGGCGGTTCTAATTCCACCGAATCGTCCGATGGGATCAAAACATTTACGATGTTTACCGCAATGCCCGGTTCCGAAATCAATGATGACAACGATGTTATGAACATCATTGCCGAAAAGACCGGTGCCAAACTGAAAGAGACCTGGCTGACCGGCCAGACCGACGCAGAAGCCATCGGCACAATCATCGCGGGCGGTGAGTATCCGGACTTCATCAATGGCGGCGATGCCATGATGTCTCTTTACGATGCAGGCGTCCTGGTGCCTTGGGATGATTACCTGGAAAAGTATCCCAACCTGAAAGAGATGTACACCGACGAAGAGTGGGACAACTTCCGCCAGGAGGACGGCAAAATCTATTGGGCCAACGTATTCCAGAACACCTATGGCGAAGATCGTGCCACCACCCATAACGATGAAGCCTTCTGGATTCAGGCGCGTGTTCTGGAATGGGCCGGTTACCCCGAAATCAAAACCCTGGACCAGTATTTCGATCTGCTGGAAAGCTATGCCGATGCCAACCCCACCATGGCAAACGGTACCAAGAACATTCCCTACATGGCACTTTGCGAAGACTGGCGCTATTTCTGCATCGAGAATGCACCCCAGTTCCTTGATGGGTATCCCAACGACGGCTCTGTCATTGTAGACAAGGATACGATGCAGGTGGTTGACTACAATACCACGCCTACTGCCAAGAGGTATTTCCAGAAATTGAACGAAGAATACCAGAAAGGCTACGTGGACGTAGAATTCGCCACCCAGACCTACGATGAATACATCGCCAAGCTTTCCACCGGCGCTGTGCTGGGCATGTGCGACCAGTGGTGGGACTTCGCGAACAATGTCAATGATGTTTTCAAACAGCAGGGTTTGGACGAGCAGGGCTGCAACTACGTTCCGCTGGGCCTGACCATTGACGAAGGAATGGAAAACCGCTGGCACACCTACGCCGATACCCTGAACAATTCCAGCGGCGTGGCCGTTACCACCAGCTGCTCCGATATTGACGCTGCATTTAAGTTTATGAACGATCTGCTGGATCAGGAAATCCACGATCTTCGCTTCTGGGGCGTTGAAGGTGAGGATTACCTGGTTGATGAAAACGGCCTGTATTACCGCACCGATGAAATGCGGACGAAATGCGCGGATCCCACCTACAAGGCCTCACACCTGTGCAGCTATTCCTACATGCCGCAGTGGCTGGGCACCAGCCGGGACGGCAAGAACGCCATGAAGCCCGAGCAGCAGACAAGCGAATTCCTGGACGGCCTGTCCACCCCCCTGCAGAAAGTGTTTGCTGCCTACGGCGTAGACAGCTACGTCGATATGATCGGTTCTGTGAAAGAAGAAGAGGGCCCCTGGTTCCCGATGTATTCTTACTCCGGTTCAATGACTACCGCAACCCCCGGTGGTGTTGCCTGGGTCAAGATGGGCGAAGTCAAACACGAATGGCTGCCCAAAGTTGTTATGGCGCCTGATTTTGAAAGCACCTGGAATCAATACATGACTGCGTACAACGCAGCCAATCCGCAGGATTTCTTGGCAGAAATGCAAACTGAGCTTGAGCGCCGTGCCGGTCTTTGATGCCCGTTATTGCAGGCGACATAGACGTTGACACATACAAGTGGCCACGGTTGCACGGTGTAGCTGTGGCCACTTTTTTATGAAATGCATTCAACCCGCAAGCTCCTTAAACGTTAGTTTGCAACACATGATTCGCCATACACGTTCCTTAGGAGGACTCTCCAATGAAAAATCCATCAAAGCGTATTACATGGAAAGAGATTTCACGCCAGAAATTTCTGATGGTCTGTGCGGCTATCTTTTTTGTATACGGCATCGTATTTTATTATGTTCCACTGGCAGGCTGGGTAATGGCCTTTCAGGACTACAAACCCAAAGACGGCCTCTTCGGATCTAAATTCGTAGGACTGGCAAAGTTTAAATTCCTGTTCTCTGACGACGTCTTTTTGCGTGATATCCGTAACACTCTGGCCATGGGCGTTCTCAATCTGGTGACCACCTTTTTAATGGCCATTATCTTCGCCATCCTGCTGAACGAAGTACGCAACATGTTCGGCAAAAAGCTTGTTCAAACGGTTTCCTATCTGCCCCACTTCCTTTCCTGGATCGTTGTCACCGGTATTCTGCACGATGCGCTGTCTTCCACCGGTATCATCAATGAGATGCTGGTGAACCTGGGCATTCTGAATTCGCCCATCAACTTCTTCGCCAATCCGGGTTATTTTTGGCCAATCGTTGCATTTGCCAATGTTTGGAAGGAAACCGGCTGGAATGCCATTGTCTACCTGGCCGCCATTACCTCCATCGATCCCAGCCTGTATGAGGCAGCCACTTTGGATGGTGCCGGCCGGTGGGGCAAAATCTGGCACGTCACGCTTCCTGGCATCAAGTCCACCATTATGATTCTGCTGATCATGAATATTGGCAACGTATTGAATGCAGGCTTTGAAGTCCAGTATCTGCTTGGCAACGGCCTGGTCAAGAGTGTTTCGGAAACCATTGATATCTACACCTTGACTTGGGGCATCAGCCAGAACGATTATTCTTTGGGTACTGCAGCCGGTATCTTCAAGAGCGTCGTTGCAATTATTCTGATTCTCGGCGCAAACTGGATTGCCAAACGTGCCGGTGAAGACAGATTGTTCTAAGGGGAGGGTACACATGAAAATCAAATCATCCACCATGGACAAAGTCTTTGTTACCTGCAATACCATTTTCCTGGTTTTGTTCGTCACCATTACGCTGTATCCTGTTCTGAACACGGTGGCGCTTTCTTTCAACGACGGTATCGACGCCGTACGCGGTGGCATCCATCTGTGGCCGCGCATCTTTACGCTCTCGAACTATAAAACGGTTCTGCATCAGCAGAACATCCTCACCGGTGCAGTGGTTTCGGTGGCCAGAACTGTGTTGGGAACCATCTTCTCCCTGGTAACGAACGCACTTTTGGCCTACATCATCAGCCGCAAACGCTTTTTGTTCCGTTCCCAGCTGTCTTTGTTCTGGGTCATCACCATGTACGTGAACGGCGGTATGATCCCCACCTTGGTTTTGTACCGCAACATGAACCTGACCAACTCTTTCTGGGTATACGTCATTCCGGGCATGGTCAGCGCATTTAACGTTCTGGTTATGCGCACTTTCATGGAAGGTCTGCCCAGCGCGCTGGAAGAATCCGCCATGATTGACGGTGCCAACGATTTCACCATCTTTACCCGTATCATCTCGCCCCTGTGCAAGCCGGTGTATGCCACCGTCGCCCTGTTCGTAGCTGTCGGACAGTGGAACTCCTGGTTCGATGCTATGTTGTACAACCGGATGAACACCCAGTATACGACCCTGCAATATGAGTTGATGAAGCTTCTTTCCTCTGTCATGCAGCAAAGCGGCAGTGCCACCACCGGCGGCAACACCGCTACCGCAGTCGTCACGCCGGTTACCGTGCGTTCCGCCGCTACTGTGGTGACAATGCTTCCCATCATTCTGCTTTATCCCTTCCTGCAAAGATACTTTGTATCCGGCATGACCATTGGCAGTGTAAAAGAGTAAAATTCTTTTCCTGCCATCCGCCCCTGTTTTCCAGTGCCTGTAATCCGAAAAGTCAGTTCGGCGGCACCATCTAATAGTTATGGCCGTTGCATCTGTTTTTCCTCTTGGATGCAGCGGCCATAACTCTATATTTTTGCATGCAGAATATCACCCCTTTATACCTGGAGGTTTTCTATGCTTTCCGTTAAAAATCCTATCATGACAGGCTTCTTTCCCGACCCTTCGATTTGCCGGGTAGGGAACAAATTCTATACGGTTCATTCGACATTTGCGTATTTTCCCGGCGTGCCGGTTTTTGAGAGCGAAGATCTCGTCCACTGGAATTTGATCAGCAATGTGCTCGATCGTGATTCTCAGGTTCCTTTGTCCGGCTGTCAGCATTCCCAGGGGATTTTTGCCCCTACCATTCGTTACCATAAGGGCACCTGGTATATGATTACCACCAACGTGTCCGACCAAGGAAATTTTATCGTCACTGCAAAAGATCCGCGCGGCCCCTGGTCCGAGCCTTACTATTTGGGTGAGTCTACCGGCGGCATTGATCCCAGTCTCTTTTTTGACGATGACGGTACCTGCTATTATATCGGCCAACGGCCGCGTTCTGCCGGGTACCGCTACAATGGCGACTGCGAAATTTGGATTCAAACTCTGGATCTGGACACGATGCAGTTAAAGCCCGATGCCACCATTGTACTTACCGGATTCCAGCGCAAAGCCATTTGGCCGGAGGGACCTCACCTGTACAAAAAGGACGGTTACTATTACATTTTGCATGCGGAAAGCGGTACTTCCATCCACCACAGCGTCATGATCGCGCGCAGCAAAAATGTGTTTGGTCCCTACGAGTACTGCCCCTGCAACCCTATTCTGACGCATCGCCATTTGGGAGCCCAATATCCTGTTACCTGCGTCGGTCATGCCGACTTAGTGGATGACGGAAACGGCAACTGGTATATGGTTGTATTGGCTTGCCGGCCGAACCAAGGGTACACGTTGTTGGGGCGTGAAACCTTTTTGGCAAAGGTCACCTGGGAAGATGGTTGGCCGGTTGTAAATGCGGGGGTCGGTCATCTTGAAGAAGTAGTCACGCTGCCTTACGAGGGGCAGCCTTCTGACGACGTACCCCAATGTAAAACCTATACGTTTGATACACCTTCTCTGCCGCTGGAATTGCTGACTTTGCGCAATCACCGCGATCACGAACTGGAACTGCACGCAGAAGAGCATATTGTTCGTCTTTTCCATCGTTGCGACAGCTTGAAGGATTGCGGTGAGCCTGCATACCTCGCGCTGCGTCAGCAACACTGGAATTGCGAATTTGAAACCAGCTTTATCCCGCATTTCTGCAAAGAGAGTGATTGCGCCGGTATTGCCATGGTTCAAAGCAACGAAAACCATCTGCGGGCAGAGTGCTATCCCCAGGATTCGGGGGTCAAACTTGTTGTTTCTCTTTGCAAAGATGGTAAAGACAGCTGTTTGGCGCAAATGGATCTGCCGGCTGCACTCCCCATTAAACTGAAGTTGCGCGTAGAAGGGCTTGTGGCCAGTGTTCTTTACCAAAGCAATAGTGAATGGAAACCGGTTATCTCCGACATTGATCTGCGCTCTTTAAGCACGGAACATGCCGGCGGTTTTGTCGGCTGTACACTGGGGTTATACGCTTCCGGCAATGGAGAGGACGCTGGTGGTTATTCTGATTTTGAAAGAATGACCTATCGCGAACTTCCCACCAATTAATCCTTCACGAATCATTCGGTAGCGGCTGCCAAATGGGGAGAGAATGTCCAGCCGGCGAGGAGCCCGCCCACAAATAAAAAGCCATACGAATCCGCGAAAAGCCCCGCGGATGTGGGTGTTTGGAAACCGAATCTCCCGGATCGATACCTGCGTAACCCGTCCATACTCTACCCTATCGCAAATACAAAAAGCAGACCCGTGGACTCACGGGTCTGCTTTTTGTATGCACGATTCATTTACAAAACGAAACGCTTGATTGCTCCGCAACACAATAGGCTTATACCGGACATGCTCCGCCATCTCCACATAGTCCTGCCAGACATGGCGCAGCACGGTTTTCTCGCACTTGGCGTTTTCGGTGCACATCCTCCTGGTGGGATAGGTTTTGCAAAGATACTCCCGGCTCTTGTATTCCCGGTAGCCCTCCCGTTTTGTGGTGAAATACACCATTATACCGCATTTTCTCCCCACTTACGAGAAAAAGGCCACCGAAAGGTGACCTTTTTCGACAGATTGCAAGTTATCTCGTATATACTCGACAAATTATATTTTTACTTTGCTGCAATTGGACTAGGGGGACAAAGGGAGTGGTTTTGGTATGGTTTTTGTGTGGAACTGGCAGGGGGCGTGTGGGATATGTAGATCGATAGGCAGTATATAGAAAGTTCATTCGAAAGCGTCACGGTTTGGCAGGTTTTGATATGAAAATGGAATATTGTTACCTTGCACGGGAATACGATGCATTGCGTGATGCCTGGAGGGCTGTGTAACGTCGTTTTTGCTTCTTGTAATCCCCCTTGTCATCTGGCACTGAAACGTGCTGTATGGTGCCTTAAAATCGATCCTGTGGCATGGCCGGAATTGATTCGAGAAGAAGTGTTTATGGTTACAAAGTTCAGACATAAACGTCTGATGGGCAAACTGTTCATCCTGCATGGCGATCATGGCGATTCGCATTTCGTCGGAATTCTGGTCGATGACATTGCGGAGATTGCCAAGACGTTCCTTCAGACAGAATCCACTGGCAGAGACCCCGATAATCTTCTGAGATGGATCATCTCGCACTTTTTGAGCAATGTTTTTGCTGGTGTTCCCAACGAAAATAAAATCCGCAGAAAAGGCTGCACGCAACGATCCAGGTAATAGGATTGGTTAGACAAATACACCAGAAACCGAAAGGTTGAAGCAGAAAATGAATGCACAAAAAACGGCAAAGAAGCTCGGCCACGCCACCAATTATGGTGATAAGGCCGTTCCCGAGCCCAACCAAAGCATTGCGGAACAGAAAAATCCATGCCAAAAATAAAAGGAACCACACGCTTGTGTAGAGATATTGCAGTGCATAATGTACCATTTCGGGCGAGGGATCACTCAAAAATATCCGCAGAATGGCTTTGGAGGCAATTCCATACAAAGCCATACCCAGAATTGCAGCACCAAGGGAAAGGAGCATCGTGCTGCGTACACCAACAAAAATGCGTTTTGTTTTCCTGGCTCCTATGTTTTGTGCGCAATACGTAGAAATGCCCGAGCCCAGTGCGATCATAGGTTGCATCACCAAGGATTCAAGCTTAGAAGCGGCAGTATAGGCCGCCATTACGGAAGAACCGAATTGATTGATGCCGCTCTGCAGAATCATAATTCCAAACGCAGTAACGGTTTGGTTTAAAGCCATGGGAATGCCGCTTTGTATCATACACAGAATCCGATAAGGATCGGGGTACAGATCGTGGATACTGAGACGTAGATTGTTGTAGTTGTGAAACATGTACCAAAAGCATAGCAGTGCAGAAATTCCCTGTGACAACACCGTTGCCCAAGCGGCGCCTGCAGTTCCCATATGTAGTGTCGCGATAAAAAATATATCCAAAACAATATTCAAGAATGACGACAAAATGAGGAAATATAAAGGTGTGCGGCTGTCACCCAAAGAGCGAAGGATACTGGCTGCAATATTGTAGGCCATCGTACACAGGATACCGCCAAAGATGACGCGAAGATATTCGTGTGCGTAGAGGAGTACGTTCGAAGGGGTGTGCAACGCTAACAGAATCTGGCGGCTAAAAGAAACGGTAGGAATCGTGAGGATAACTGAAAACACCACTGTGAGCAAGAGCGCTGTGCCAACTACCTTCTTTAGTTCGTTCAGACGGTGCCCGCCAAATGCCTGTGAGACTAAAATACCGCAGCCCTGGGTAAGGCCGGAAGCAAAGCCAATTACAAGATATACAGTGCTTCCGGTCGCCCCCACGGCAGCAAGGGCGTCTTCACCCAAAAATTGCCCGACAATGATCGTATCGGCCATGTTATATATTTGCTGGAATAGGGTTCCAAGCAAGACGGGTACGGAGAAAAAGAAGATTGTTTTGGTGGGGCTGCCTACGGTCATATCTTTTGTCTTGTTCATGGCGTAATCCTCGGATCAATCCCAAACTCTGTGTGATCCACATTCAGGGTGCAAATAGAGCAAAAATTATTCGAGGCGGCATCAAGCTTGTCCGGCTGCCTTCTCGTTGGCATCATAACACCGAGGGGGGTGGATGTCAAGGGGGGAAAATATAGTTCATTTCACCCTTGACTTCTGACCCCGACAGCATTATTGAGCATTGATGATTTGGTACGAACCAACACCAGAAATCACTCCTTTTAGGCTACGCTTTGGCCCACAATAAAGCTCCCAACTGCTAGGCAGCCAGGTTTTTCGTTCTGGGTCAAATTGTTTTGAAACAAAAAAGAGAAGGCTTGCGCCTTCCCTTTACAACTGCATATTGCCATGCAACAAGTCTACACCAACACCTTTACACAAATAACCTGCCTTTGCGTTTTTATTTTAGCAGTTTACTTGATGTAGATTAAGTACAAGTTTTTGAAGTCAAGAATTACTTCGGTCTTTTCGTCATCGTAAGGAGAAACATCGAAGCCATCTACGATTTTCAAAAGTTCTTGTAACAGCTTGTGTTTTGATTCATCATTCTAGGTGCTGAAATAACTGGAAAAGGCGCAAGGGCAAAGTATATTTCAATGGTCAGAGTATAACACATCACAAAAACGCACGCGTACGATTCTTAACGCGCGCGTGTTTTTTGACGCGTTCTATGTGTGCTATGCCTCTTGACAACCATCTGACCACTCTTTTCTCCCTAGCCGGTTTTATTTGCCGTTTTTCACGCTCCAACGTTTTATTACAACCACCATAACCAGCGCCGGAAGTTGTGCACACCACACAATTTCCGGCGCTGGTTCATTGTATTTTCCTGGCTGTCACAGTTTTCCCTTCTCGGCAGCCTGCAAAACACCGTCCAGCTTGGCGGATTTTAGTTCCGATTTTCATGATACAGCGCTGCCTCCATTTTGTAGACACATTCGAAGCCCTGATATACTATATTCGCTGGTATAAACTAAAAAAGGGAGGCCCGACACTAAGTGTCGATTCTCCCAATATAGATCAACATAAGAAAAGCGCCCTACACTTTCGTGTAAGGCATTCTTTGGTGCACCATCAGTGGGCGCGTTAAGAATTCAGTCCGGTCCGCTTGTCGGCCTGTAAGGCCTCCATTTTGCTTCGCAAAACCGCTCGTGCGGTTGTACGCCGCGCGCGGCGTACATTGTTCGCTCCCCGCTTTCGCTCACGCTCAATCGTGGCCCCTGCTCACAAACCCGCAACCATTTTTAGCGACCAGTCCCCGCGAGACGAACACGAGCGCTTGCGCGAAGTGCGAGTCCGTCCCAAAGGGAATGGTGCAACAAAAAAGCCGCAACATTCGTTGCGGCTTTTTCCAGTTTGTCAAAGAATACTCCCCCAAAAGCCTTCGCAACCGCGAAGGCTTTTGGTATAATAGAAGAAAATCACCTAGGGAGGCCCCCTCATGGAAAAGCACGCCGAAGACGCCCGCCGCAAAGCAATGGTTATTGACATAGATATGCTCGTACCCAAAGACCATCTTCTGCGCAAAATCGAGAAGGTCATGGACTACGACTGGCTGTATGAGCGGCTGAATCCTCTGTACAATGACAAGGTCGGTCGTCCCGGCACAGACCCGGTCGTGCTTATTAAAATGGTGCTCATCCAGCATTTGTTCGGTATCCCGTCCCTGCGCCAGACGTGGCGGGAATGCGATGTGAATGTTGCGTACCGCTGGTTTCTCGGCTATGACTTGCTGGAGCATATCCCGCATTTTGCAACGGTGAGCTATGCGTTCTGCAATCGCTTTCCAGCTGAACTCAGCGTTGAGATTTTCGACCATATCTTAAATAAGGCCTTAAACAACCGTATGGTAGACCCCAGTGTAGTCTTTATCGATGGCACACACATTAAGGCAAGTGCAAACAAGAAGAAATTCCAGAAGGAGCAAGTCAACAAGGCAGCGAAAGTCTACGATGAAGTTCTGCGCAAAGAAGTAAACGAGGAGCGTGCAAAGCTCGGCAAGAAAGAAATTGAGGACAAGGACGACGACGAACCGCCCAAAGGAGAAAAAACGGTGTCTACCACAGACCCGGACTGTGGAATGTTTGTAAAAGGCGAGCACGAGCGGCAGTTTGCCTACGAGGCGCATACTGCCTGCGAACGGCACGGCTTTGTGCTGGCAGTAGAAGTCACTCCCGGAAACATCCACGACAGTGTTGCCTGGGATGCCGTATATGATTCTGTTTGCAGTCGTTTCCCCGAAGCAGAAGCCCTTGCTATGGATGCCGGATACAAAACACCTTGGATTGCCCGAAAGATTTTGCGGGATGGACGCATCCCTGTCCTTCCGTATACAAGAAGACATACGAAAAAGTACGCCTTTAAGCCCTGGGACTACCAATACAACGAAGCTTTAGACCGCATGGTCTGTCCTGCCGGTGAGCTGCTGCGCCACACTACCACCGACAGAAATGGAAAACGCACCTACCGCAGTACGCCGAGCGTATGTATGAACTGCCCTTGCAGAGAAAAATGCGGTGCTAATGGCAAGGGACAGAAACTAATCCAGCGCCACATCTGGCAGGAATATCTGGATGTGGTAGAGGGAATCCGCAAAACAGATTTGGGTAAGAGCATGTGGTGAAAACAACTATGGTCAACATGGTATAAGGACATAATCTTTGTACCTATAAGCATATATGTTTCTTTCCGCAGATAAAAACCCGTCCGCGAGTCGCCGATGCGTTAATTATTTCCGCATCGGCGATTCGCTCATCATTTTTGAATCATACATAAGGGATTGATGATTATGCAAAAGAAAAGGCATGCTTTTTGCATGACAAGTTTTCTGTGGGCGGTGCTTCTGCTGTTATCCGCCTGTGATCATGCCAGCGGCAGCAATGCTGTATTGCAAAGTGATATTACCAAAGCTGAATCAACACAAACGACAACAGACAACGCGTTGAAGCAAATTCACCCATCCGACGTCTATGCCGATAGTGCGGCGTTTGTCCCCATGGGAGAATTGGAGTGCCTATATACTGATTCGTATATTGATGGTTATGCCTCAAATGAGGGATATTATCGTTTTGTTGCAGGTAAAAACGGGATGAATCATTTGATGTACACTGATTTTTCAAGCGCCCAGGAGGTGTACCTGTGCAATCAGCCCAACTGCGAGCACAAGGATTCCGCCTGCACCGCGGTGTTTCCCACTTTTATGGGGTTCCACGCGGCGATTCCCGTGGGGGACACCGTTGTGATCGTCAACGGCGGCGCATCCGATTACAGCGCCGTTCTGGGTGACGACGCACTGCCCAGCATTGAGCTGATGACTCCAGACGGTAGTGAACGAAAAAAAGTGTTTACCTTTGGCGCTAACGAAATGCTGTGTGCGCAGCTGCGAGATTTTATGGCTCGTGATGATGAAAATCTGTATTTTGTCGTACAAAAGCAGGATGAAACACAAAAAGTCTCCCCGGAGGACGGAATCGAGCTGCCGCTGACAACCAGAACACTGTGCGCTATCAATGTGAAAAGTGGAAACGTCTTTGAGTTACTGAATCTTTCGGAAACCGAAGAAAAAATATCGGGCGTGGACGGGCAAAGCCTGATTTTGACCTATGTGCCATACACTTATGACCTTAGTATAGATATGGATAGCCTGCAATTGGATACCGCTCGGCTGGATTTATCAACGCTTCAAACTACATCGCTTTTTGATTTGCATTATGTGCAGCCGTATGCGTGCAGCGACGGTATTTTTTACACGATGGGCGACGACCGTGTTTTGAAACGGTACGATCTGCAAAACGGATCGCAGCTACCCGATCTGGCAACGACGCTGCCGGAAAGCCTGAAAATCTGCTACGAGACAAAATTTGACGGCATCCACGACGGTTATCTGACCCTGCATACCTATACTGGCAACGAAAACGACCGCAAGTTGGTGTATTATTCTGTCGACATTACAAACGGGATTACTACAGAATTGAACCATGTTTTTTCTGATGAGAACGGCAATGCGCTGCCCGGAGTCATTTTTGCCGAAACTCCCGATAAATATCTGTTTATGGTTGGATCAGATATCATTTCGACGAGTCATCCGATGGCCGGAGGCATGAGTGAATCTTGGGTTTTTGATTTATACAGGTTGGCAACGATTGATAAAACCGCGTACTGGCAAAACAGCAAAGATTACGCAATTGTAAAAACAACAGAGTAACCAAAATCGAACGATTTATAAAAAACCTCCTGCCACACCGCCGCACGCAGGGTAAAGCCCCCACAAATCGTGCAAAGCTGGGACAATCTTCGTCCCCCTTGCAACAACTCCGAAACAACCCGGTGCTGCCATGCGGGCAAAGCTGTTTGAAGTAAATCCTGAAACCATCCAAATGGGCACAAAAAACCACATATAAATCTGCCGAGAGTTACACCGAGTAAAATAAAAAATCCGGTTATGTAGTATGAAAACTTAAATTTTGATGATCCGACAACTGCCTGAAATGCCCCTATTGGACAGGCTCCTGTCGCGGCAGGGCAGGAGTAGCAGTTTAATCCGGGTACGCATACTGTTTTTGCATTGCCCTGATATATTTTACCCTTAAATAAATTTGGAATATGAATATTGGTCAGCAGCGTTGCTGCGGCCTGTATCCAGCCACGTATTTTTGCCAGTTTTCTTGATAGTAATTTCTTTTCCTTATCCAATTCCGACACACTCCAGACATAGTTTTATTGCTTTACCAAGCACTGTAGCCGCCTCACCTCTGACTGCACCATAGCTTATCATGGATACACCAAGGATAAGCAGAATGATTTGACATGTTTTTTGGTATTTCAACATAATGTTGCTCCTTTTTGTTGTATTGTTGACCAGCTGACTTTGGTATTATACAATATAGGTTGTAAAATTATTGTTAAGAAGCAGGAGAACATTTTGAGATTATTAATTGTTGAGGATGAGAAACAAATATGTGATATGGTTGCAAAGAGTCTGTATGCTGCCGGTTATGAGGTGGATACCTGTTATGATGGGAAAGAGGCTCTTGAATGTATACTGTCGGAGAATTATGATCTGATAGTTTTGGATTTGAATCTGCCGGGGATGGATGGCATGGAGCTTCTTAAGGAGCTTAGAAAATACAATGATGAAACTAAGGTTTTGATATTATCTGCAAGAGGTCAGATTGCTGATAAGGTAGAGGGACTGGATGCAGGAGCAAATGATTACATGGAAAAACCATTCCATCTGCAGGAGCTTGAGGCACGTATCAGAAGCCTGACAAGAAGGAAATTTGTACAGAATGATATATGTCTTAAATGCGGAGAAATAAAGTTTGATACGATTAAACGCGAGGCATATGCAAAGGAAGAGCCGGTTCCACTGACAAGAAAAGAGAATGGTATTTTGGAATATTTACTTATCAATATAGGCAGACCGGTGAGTCAGGAGGAGCTGATAGAGCATGTGTGGGATGCCACGGCAGACAGCTTTAGCGGAGCAATCAGGGTACATATGTCTTCACTTAGAAAAAAGCTTAAGGCGAAGCTGGGATATGATCCCATTCAGAACAAGGTAGGTGAAGGCTATAAAATACGGGAGGAGTCTGACAGATGAAAAGAATGTCGCTACAGTGGAGACTTACGTGCATTACTACATTGTGTATTGCTATTATATGTGGCTGCCTGACTATGTTTGTCTATAAAAATGGTGTGCATTACATCGATTCTCTGCAGGATGCGGTAGAGTCACAGGGGGATGAAAAAGGAAACAAATCAGATGAAATATATATCAGCATACCGGACGATAAGTGGGATGAGTTTGCGGATGAATTTTCGGTTCAGGTGTACAATAATAAGGCCGACTATAAAAGAAACAGTCTGATAATCACGGTTTTGCTGGCGCTTTTGGGAGGTGTCGTCACTTATTTTATAAGCGGGCATGCACTCAGACCAATCAGGGAGTTTTCAGATAAAATTGAAGAGGTACAGGCTCAGAATCTGTCTGATTCAAGAATAGAGGAAAACAATGTTAAGGAACTGAACCAGCTGGGTATTTCTTATAATAAGATGCTTGAGCGTCTGTCGGAAGCATTTGAGATACAGAGACAGTTTACTGCAAATGCAGCACATGAGCTGCGTACTCCATTAGCGTTAATGCAGGTACAGCTTGATTTATATAATTCTGCCTCTCACCCGGGAAATGATGCAGACACTTTGCAGACCATAAAAATGGTTACGGAACAAAATGATAAATTAAACAGGATGGTAAAGACTCTTCTTGACATGAGTGAGCTTCAGACGGTGGGGAGGGATGATAAAATTATATTGGATGCTATTGTTGAAGAGGTTTTGGCAGACCTTGAGCCTCTTGCCGTGGAAAAGAATATAAAGCTGATTGGAAAATGTGAGGATGCCACTATGATAGGCAGTGATATCCTTATTTACAGGCTTGTATACAATCTGGTTGAGAATGCCATCAAATATAATCATCCGCTCGGACAGGTTACAGTAACCGCATATCAGAGAAACAAGCATGTTTATCTGTCTGTAGAAGATACGGGAAGCGGAATACCAAAGGAGCTTAGGGAGAGAGTGTTCGAGCCATTCTTCCGTGTGGATAAATCCAGAAGCCGGGAGCTGGGTGGCGTAGGGCTAGGTCTTGCTTTTGTCCGTGAAATCGTTAGAGTACATGATGGCAGTATTTGTATCAAATCAGGCAAGACTGGGGGAACGATTTTCGAGGTGACTTTTGCACAGCATTCAATGTAGCGTTTCATTTCACACCTTTGTCAACGCTATTAAAACAGATTTCTTGTATCCCGCACTATATGAAACAGCCGCTTGACAGTTAGGCTTTCTGACATCAGAAATAGATTTTTAACGGCAAAAATATTACAATTTAGATTAAAATATACTGATGTTTTTGCCGATAATGTGGTATACTATATAATAGATTAACAAGGTTATTTAATATAATTTATGGCGGAGGATAATAGATGCGATATCTTTCAGTTGCTGAAATAGCAAAAAAATGGAATATGTCAGAGCGCAGTGTTAGAAATTACTGTGCTAAGGGGCGTGTGAACGGTGCATTTCTTACAGGTAAGACATGGAACCTTCCTGAAAACGCAGAGAAACCGGAGCGCATTAACAAAAGAAAAGAAGAACCGATTACGCTGTTGGATATTCTGAAAGAGCAGAAGGTAAGTAAATATTCCGGTGGGATCTACCATAAAACACAGATTGATTTGACATACAATTCCAACCATATGGAAGGAAGCCGCCTGACGCACGATCAAACCCGATATATCTTTGAAATCAACACCATCGGCGTAGAAAAAGAAGTGCTGAATGTGGATGATGTGATTGAAACGGCAAATCACTTTCGTTGTATCGACATGATTATTGATCATGCAAAAGCAGCTTTGACGGAGAAATTCATCAAAGAACTTCACTTGATTTTGAAGAATGGCACCAGCGATTCCAGAAAAGATTGGTTTGCTGTTGGTGATTATAAGAAACTTCCGAATGAAGTCGGTGGCAGGGATACAGCCCTTCCGGAAGAAGTTGCCGATAAAATGAAGGCCTTGCTGACGGAATACAACGCCAAAGAAGAAAAGACCTTTGCGGATATCCTGGACTTCCATGTGAAGTTTGAGCGGATTCATCCGTTCCAGGACGGCAACGGTCGTGTGGGCAGATTGACTATGTTTAAAGAGTGTCTAAAATACAATATTGTTCCGTTTATCATTGAGGATAATTTGAAAATGTTCTATTATCGTGGATTGAAGGAATGGGACAACGAAAAAGGATATCTGACAGATACCTGCCTGACCGCGCAGGACAAGTATAAAGCGTATTTGGATTATTTTAGGATTAAGTATTAATAAATGCTTTTTCTTTTCCAGGTTGATAAGCTGCTGTCGATTTTATCGGAAGTAATAAGGAAACAAGAAAAATGAAATAGAGAGGAATAGCAGAATGATGACAGTAAAAGAATGTTATGAGAGTATGGAATCCGATTACGAAGGAGTAATGGGCAGAATGGGCAGTGAAGAAATGGTTAAAAGATTTGCCCTAAAATTTCTGGATGATCCCAGTTATTCAAATCTGGAAAAGGCTATACAGGAGCAGAACGCGGAAGAAGCTTTTCGCGCAGCGCATACAATAAAGGGACTTTGCCTGAATCTTGGCTTTGACAGGCTATATAAGGTCAGCGCGGAGCTGACGGAGAAGCTGAGGGGAAGAGAACTCGACGGATACGAGGCATTATATGGGAAGGTACAAACGGAGTATAAAAATACCATAGATGCCATTCGCAAAATAGAAGAGTAGCTTGTGTAATAATTGGAAGATAAGGTATAACGATTTTATGGACAAGGATATATTGGATAAGGTGCGATATTCCACAGATCAATTACAG
>ENA-OROO01000510-OROO01000510.1-human-gut-metagenome-genome-assembly--contig:-NODE-510-length-24891-cov-4.463561_pt1 | contig 24891 bp, 26 predicted proteins | sample MGYA00242130_ERZ509052 | MGnify/ENA primary metagenome ERZ509052 (study PRJEB26280, sample SAMEA2338730) | human gut metagenome | biome: human gut; feature: human-associated habitat; material: faeces... | reverse complement strand
GAGGAGGGCAACGTACTGCTGCTCGACGAACCGACCAACGACATCGACGTGAACACGCTGCGTGCGCTGGAAGAAGGTTTGGAAGACTTTGCCGGATGTGCCGTAGTTATCAGCCACGACCGTTGGTTCCTCGACCGTATATGTACCCACATCTTAGCTTTTGAAGGAGACAGTCAGGTGTTCTACTTCGAGGGTTCTTATACGGAATACGAAGAAAACAAGATGAAGCGTATGGGTAATGTAGAGCCGAAACGCGTACGTTATCGCAAGTTGATGGAAGATTGATTTTCCCTTATCAATAAATAAAAAGAGGCCTCTGACGGGAAACTGCCGGAGGCTTCTTTTATTTATAGAGTTGGAAAGTAACGTAAATTTAAATAGTGGGAGATAAATATTGGCTCTTGGATATTTTTCGTATCTTTGTATAAAGGCTTGAATCAAATAAGTATTTGCCGTTTCCCGTTATTCATTATTAATTGTCTAGTATGAAATATCCAATCGGAGTACAGAATTCTGATAGCATCATGGAAGACGGTTATTTTATTGATTGGAACAAGTATTAAACGAAACACATTAACTAATATGGAAAAGAAAATACCCTTAAAAAATTATATTATATTAGCGGTAACATTAATTATTACAGTTATATTAGTTATATATTTCTACTTATGGCAAAAAGCATATGAAGAAAGTAAAAAAAATACTATTATAATGGATGAATATATACAAAAAATAAATTATAATGAATTAAGTAATTATCTAATAGAAAACAAAAGTACAGTTATATATTCATCAGTAGTAGGTAGCCAAAAAACAAGTAACTTTGAAAAGAAGTTTGTTAAAGTTATCCAAGATAATTCACTAAAAAATAGTATTTTATATCTTGATTTAACTGAAGTAGTAAAAAACAAAACAATCAAAAAAGAATTATTAGAAAAATATCCAGAATTAAATAACAATATCAAAGATCCATTAATAATAATTTTTAATAATGATAAAGTAATAAGAATTTATAATATTAAAGATAATAATTATAATATAGATAGTCTAATAGAATTCTTAGAGAAAGAAGATATAATATATGATTAATATAGTACTATATGAACCAGAAATACCAGAAAATACAGGCAATATAATGAGAACATGTGCTGGAACCAATAGCAAACTACATTTAATAGAACCACTAGGTTTTATATTAGATGAAAAAAGAATACGCCGCAGTGGAGTAAATTACATAGATAAGGTTCATTATCAAACATATATTGATTATGAAGAATTTATCACCCAAAATAAAGGTGAATATTATTATTTCACAAGATATGGAACAAAACCATATAGTGAAATAGATTTCAAGGATAAAAATAAAAATATATATTTAATATTTGGCAAAGAAAGCACCGGTATACCAAAAGAAATATTACACAATAATTTAGATAAATGTTATAGAATACCAACAAGTGATAATATTAGAGCATTAAATTTATCAAATTGTGTTGCTTTAGTAACATATGAAGCATTAAGACAGCAAAACTTTCCTGGATTATTAACATACGATCCGTTTAAAGGAGAAGATTATTTAAAAAACGAATAGTTTTATTCAATAAAACCATTCGTTTTTAATTTATTTATAAGTTTTTCTTCACTTACATCGCCTTCAATTCTAGTAGCGGTAGTCTTTTCTTCTCCATTCTTAAAAAATATAGTAATAGGTGTACTACCATCAAAACTAACAGTATTCTTAAACATTTTAAGTTCATCATCATTAAGTAAATCAACATCAATATAATAAACATCAATTTTATACTTATATCCAACCTTTTTAAGCTTCGGTTTATAATCCTGACAATGAATACAAGTAGTTCTTGAAACACACAAAACAAAATCTTCCTTATTATCTATTTTTTCTTTAAGCTCATTATAATTGATTTCAATAAGATTACTATCATATGAATGAATAAAATAATAAATAATAAGTCCAGCAACCACTAAAATACTAGCAATTATAACAATAATTTTCTTTTTTTTATCTTTCATAAATTAAATCACCATAATCAATGATAACACTTTTTAATAAAAAAAGCAAAAATCACTTTGAAAAAAACAAAAAAAGTGTTACAATTATTATAGCATAGGGTAGGGAGGAATGACATGAATAAAAGAAAAAGCCTACTATTCATATTGATGTTAACAATATTTAGTACAAATATTGTTAAAGCAGAATGCACTACAGAAGAAGAAAATAATATCAAAAAAGAAATAGATAAAATAGAAATAGTATATAAACATCTAGGAGAAGTTACAAAAGAAGATGGTACCAAAACATATAATGAATTCATGGTAACAGCCAAAAACATTCCGGATGGAGTATATGTTCAACTATATCCGTTTACGGATGAGCAATTTGAAGAATCATCTGAAGGCTTAAAGCTAAAATTAACAACTGGAACATGGCATTACTATATGTACTCTAAAAAATGTGATAAAACATTAAAAGATATAACAGTAACCTTACCAAAGTTTAATGAATATTCTTTAGATCCATTATGTGAAGAAATAGATGGAGAAGACTTTAGATATTGTAATAAATATTATGATGGTGAGATACCAAGAGAAACCTTTGAAAGAAAAGTAAAAGAATATCGTCTAGCTAATCATCTAGATGATAAAAAAATAGATAATAATGACGTAAAGAAAAAAGATTATTTAAAGCCAATAGTAGATTTTCTATTAGAATATTATCTTTATATAATTATAGGAATAGGAATAATAGTACTAATATCGCTATTAGTATTAATAATTAAAAAGAAAAAGAAAAGAACAATATTAGAATAAAAAAGAAGGAGGAATTAATATGAAAAAGTTACCATTAATAACATTATTATCATTTTCCATATTGATTCCTACAATAACTTTGGCGAAGAGCAAAGATGGATATGAATATAATGTGGTAGAAAAAGCAGGAATTAATAATTATTATTTTTTTGATGAACCATCTACTGAATCAAATCTTAAAGAACATTCCCAAAAATCAACAACAAATTACACATTATTTAAAGACTTTGAAAATGAATGGATAAAAACCAATTCACAAGAAATAATGCTAAGCAATAATTGCAATGATTACAAACAGAAAAATCCTAGTAAAGAATGTTGGTCTTATGCTAAATTTTATTACATATTTAATGAAATAGAAAAAAATGGACGTACTATAAAAGCATCAAATTATATAACACCAGATGATATATCACAAGAAGAATCAAATATAGAAAAGAACGATATATATAATAAAGAACTACGTGATAACTGGGAAAGTACCACAATTATTTATCATGGCCATAGTGGCTATAAAAAAAATATAAGTGGTGAATGGTACAATTCAACAAAAAATGATAATGATGAAGCAACAGCTATATTAAAAGAAAAAGATATTCCGACAGATTTTAAGATATTATCATCAGATAGTAAAAAATATGTTAGTTTAATTTGCTCTGCGATAAAAACACAAAATACTGTTCAATTGGTAGGTTATGATGATATACCAATTGAAGATGATAAAATTGGCGAAAGACCAACAATTGTAAGAATTAAAAGAGAATATAAAACATATGAAAATAATAAATATTATGATGGAACAGAAATAGATTGGAATAATTTTAAAACGAACGGGCCTAAAGTCTCCAGTACAAATTATTGTGATGGAAAAATATATAAAACAAAACAGTTAACTGAGGATACAAATGGTGTTGTTCACTCAGCTGTTTTATACAAAATGCAAGAAATATCAACAGAAAAACAATGCGTTGAAATCAAAAAAACGAGTTCAGCTAAATGCAATGAAAGTGCAAAAATGGAAAATGTAAAATGTTTAAAAACAATAACAAAAGGGAAAAATAGAAGAGATGTAAAATTAGATCAGACAGCTACACTGACAAATATTTTAACACCAACTAAAATATATCAAGGCGGTGGAATAAAACTAGGCTTTATGTATTATAACACAGTAGAATGGAGTTTCTCAGAAGACAAAGACGAAAAATATGGTGATGATAGGGAAATAAGAGCTTCATTAACATCAAAACTAAAAAGTCTAGAAGAACTAAAAAATGATATTACAGTAGAAGTATATTTAAAAGATGAAAATGGTAAAAAATATAATATATACAATATTAAAAAAGAATGTACACGTGATGGTACACGTGATGGTGAATTTGAAGAAGGCAAAACAGTCACAACAACATGCACATTTTTATTACCAGAGTCTATAGTAGATTTGGGAACTGGCAAAGTAAAATATACAAATAATTCAGGTCAAGGTATAAACAATGAGTATTATACTCCAATAACATATACTGGTAAGTTATCTTTAGAAGCCACAATATCAAATATCGGTGTATTAAAAGATGTAGATAACTGGACAAATAACTGGAAATTAACATACGATGGAGAAAACGATGATAGCTGCAAAGTTAATGTTACTAGTAGATTATATAAACCAGAAAAAAATAATGAATATGCTTTTATCTATAGACCAATAGATATAAATAATCCATTTCCAAATAGAAATGCTGGTGTAAATTGGTATGATTGGTATAGTATACCAGCTAACAAAGAAAGATTAAAATCATCATATTCTAAACAAGAATATCAAGTGATATTAGATAATCAAAGCGTTTCTAAAATCAAAGAATATAACAAAAATAATAATTATTTAGATTGGAAAGGTATAAATGAAGAAACAGGGAAAAGTGAATTTATTGAGCGCATTCTAGAAGGTGGTAATCCATGAAATGGTCTTTTGCCTCAGTAGGAATGATTGTATTAGGAATAACAGGTATAGCAATAATATTGTTATTTCAACAAATAACCACTTCTAATGAAAACGATTACTATTTGCTTAAAGAAATAACAGAAGCCTCTATGATAGAATCAATAGATATAAAATATTATAGAGAAACAGGAGATTTAAGAATAGTTAAAGAAAAGTTTGTTGAAAACTTTACTAGAAGATACTCAGAGTCAACTCTATTTATAGGCACAAAATATACAATATCATTTTTTGATATTATAGAAGTACCACCAAAGGTTACAATAATGATTGATACAGGTTTAGAACAATATAGAATATATAATGACACAAGCAATTATAATGTAGTTAATAATTTAACTGGTATATTAGAATTTACTGGAAAAAATACATCATCAAAAGATCCAAGTAAAGTTTATACTAAAGGTAAAACATTTGAAAAAACATATTATGCTATTAGTAAAAGTGGTACAAACGGCGATAGTAGAAGAGAATTTAATGAACCAATTAAATTACCAAAAGAATTAGATCAAAGTAATATCAGTAATATTAAGCCAGAAATACTTAATACAGAAGTTATTAATGGAAATAATGTTGGAGAAATCTTAACAGCTCGATTAAAAGAACCAATAGATTGGGTAAAAAGAGAAAATAGCGAAATTGATCTAAGTATAATAAATCAAAATGATTATATAAATGGCATATCTGATTTTGAATCAGCAATATATAATTGTAAAAACAAACAAGGAAAATTTCAATATGGTATGTGTGATAAAAATTACAAAGATGACAAAGATGACATTTGGATATATTGGAAAGGTTTAATACAAGATTATAATCAAATTGCAATAATAAAACTTAAAGTTAAATTTACATATGATGAATATGAATATGAATATGAATAAAGAAGAGTTTAAATAAAAAGGAGGAAAAAAATATGAATAATTTAAAAGCTTCGATGAAAAAATTATTAGGTAACAAAAATACAGTTACAATATTAGGGGTAATATTATGTTTAGTAATATTAGCCATAGGTTACAACTATCGTATAAATTCAAAAGTTGAATTAGTACAAGTACCATACGCAGTTGAAACAATTCAACCAAGAACTTATATAAAAGATAGTATGGTAGGCATTATGAATGTACCAAAATCATTTTTAGTAGGAAACTATTATACACAAAAGCAAAATATAGTAGGAAAATATTCCAACTATAACACAATAATAGCGAAAGGAAGTCTGTTCTATACTGATTTAGTAACATCCAAAGAAGATTTACCAGATTCAGCATTTCAAGATGTTCCTGAAGGATATACAGTTATCAACTATCCTGTTGATATAGCAAGCACATATGCTAATTCAATGGCACCAGGAAGTTACATAAATATCTATTACAAATCTTTAAACGATAAAGGTGAAGTAATGTTTGGTAAATTCATTAGTAATGTAAAAGTATTAGATGTTAAAGATTCATCAGGTCAGCACGTGTTTGAAAATAGTGAAGATACAAGAACACCAGCATATATGTTATTTGCACTTCCTGAAGAAACACATTTATTATTAAGAAAAGCATTATATCTAAAAGAATATGCTGTTGAATTAATATTAGTACCTAATACAACAACACTTACTGAAAAAGATAAAGTACAAGTAAGTAGTGATGATATCGAAAACTTTATTAATTCAAAGACTGCCTTTGTATCAGTAAATGAATTACCTAAAGTAGAAGATCAAGTAAAAGAAGATACAGATAAAAAAGATACAGATAAAAAAGATAATGATACAAAAACAAATAGATAAAAAAGAATAAGGAGGGCAAAGCATGGAAACAGAATTTACCCAAATAGATTTTGGCCCATTAAAACCATTCTTAGTTAATGATGATGTAACAGATATATCATATAGTAATGGTGGACAAGTATGGTTAAAAACATTGTCTCAAGGTGTCTATAGAGTAGAAAATACTGGTATAGATAATACATTAATGGAAAAAATAGCCTTTCAATGCGCTAACTCTATGGGAAAGTCATTTAATATGGCTAATCCATTTCTTGATGCAGAATCAGCAGAATTAAGAATGAACTTTGTTCATGATTCGATAGCTAAAAATGGAATAGCCGCTTTAATAAGAAAAACCCCTGCTAAAATAAGACTTGAAAAAGATAAGATAATAGCAGAAGATTATATTAGACTAAATATTCATGATTTTCTATTAAAATGTGTAGAAGGCCACTGTAACATTATAGTTAGTGGAGAAACAGGCTCAGGAAAAACAGAGTTTATAAAATATTTAGCAGCCCATACAAAAGAAAATGAGAAAATAATAACTATTGAAGATACTCTAGAACTTCATTTAGATAAAATATTTCCTCATAGAGATATTGTAGCAATGAAAACTAATAATATAGCCTCATATTCAGACGTATTAGTAACTTGTATGAGACAAAATCCAAGATGGATATTACTATCCGAAGTAAGAAGTGCTGAAGCTGTAATGGCCGTTCGTAACTCCATATCATCAGGACATAATATTCTTTCCACAATACATGCTGATAAAGCAGAATCAATACCAAGTAGAATGTATAGCCTGCTAGAAACAAATCAAGATGTAAGCCAGTTCCTAGCAACAATACATCGCTATGTACAATTAGGTGTACATATAAAAGGATATTATAGCCAAAAATATAAAAAATTTCATAGAGAAGTATCAGAAGTAGTAGAATTCTATGTTACCGATGAAAATAAAGCAGAATACAAGATACTTTATAAAAAAACACCAGATGGACATGAAACAACGGCAAATCCAACTAAACATCTAATAGAATATCTAGAAAGTCAAGGTGTAATAATGCCCCAAGACGTACTAGTAAAAGAAGAGTTTAGAGATGCTTCAAGTGACAATACAAATAATAACTATGCAGTAGATACAAGTAACTATAATCAGCAAAAACAAGCTATAAATAACACTAATATTATGCAACCAAATCAAACTATTCAGCCAAATCCAAATATAGTTCAAAGTAATACAAATAGTTATAATAATATACCAAATATATATGCAAATAATATACCACATCAAGCTACTATAACTGGTATAAATAATAATAATGTAGTATAAAGGTAGGTGATAAAATGGAAATAATTTTAATAGGATTAATAATAATATTCATAATTTCTTATCGTACTAAGAAAGGTGAATCAGTATATAAATTCATATCTGAACAAGCAGTAAATGCTTATAGAAAAATAGAACCATACTCCTTTAAAACAATGAGAGAAAAAGTAAAAGAATTAGGATTAGAATATACCCCAAGACAATACATATTCCAAATATTACTTTTCGCAGTATTAGCAGGAGGTATAAGTTATCTATATTTTTATAATTTAGCAATAACAATAGTATATATAGCATTAGCAGTTTCAGTAATTCCATACATCACTTATCTAAGATGTAAAAGACAATATAGTGAATATATATTTGAACAAGTACAAGTATATTGTACTAATACAATAATGGAATTTTCAACTACACAAGCTTTTGTAAAATCATTAGAAGGAGTAGTAGCTTCAGGCGTTTTAGAAGAACCATTATTATCAGATGTAAAAACAATGATAGCACTATCATATGAAAAAGGTGATGTCTATGACTCAATAAAATACATGGATACAAAATATCCATACTATATGGTAAAAAATATGCATCAATTATTCTTACAAGTAACAAAAGAAGGCGCAAAAGATACTCAAGAAACATTTGAAAATATGTTAACCGACATAGATGTCTTAGTAGAAGGAGTATACAGAGATAGATCAGATAGAGCAGCATTCCATAAACAATTCATAACATTTGGTGTATCACTATATGGTATGATAGCCTTAATACAATTACTAATAGGACAAGAGACATATATATCAATGATAGATAATATATGGATAAGAATATTTGTTCATATTATAGTATTAATAAACAGTTGGTTTCTCCTATCAGGAGAAAAATATTACAACGAGAATGTAGGTGCTGAATAATGATGATAGAATTATTATTAGTAGCCATAATAGTAATATATATATTTATTGTTAATGGAAAAATAAACAAAGACAGTATGTTTGGAACAAACAGTAAACTATGTAATCTACTAAAAGAAAAAGATTATGATTTCTTATTAATAGCAAAATATGGTGATAGAGTATATGATCCAAACGAAGTATATATGAAAAGAGTAAAACAAGGAGTATTAACATCCGCTGCTATAATATTTATTTTTATAACCAATATGAATTATTTAAGTATAATATTAGCATTAGTAATAGGCTTTATAGTATATAAAAATCAATATTTAAGTCTAAAAAAATGGTATAAACAGCATCTAACATATATAGATTCATTATTACCATATTATTTAAAAACAATAGAAGTACTAATTCAACACTATACAGTACCAGTAGCCTTAGCTAAAAGTATAGATGATGCTCCTGAAGTATTCAAACCAGGACTAAAAGAATTAGTAAGCAAAATAGAAGCAGGTGACTCATCAATAGATCCTTATATGGATTTTGCAAAGGAGTATCCAGTAAGAGACTCTATGAGAATGATGAGATTATTATATAGATTAGGTTTAGGAGAACAAGAAAAGAAACACCAACAACTAGAATCATTTTCAAAATCCGTATCTTCTCTTCAAGCTAAAGCAAGAGAACAAAAATATAAGTCTAGATTAGATGGCATGGAAAGAAGAACAATGGTAATGATGTGTGTTGTAGGATTCGGTTCTCTAGCATTATTATTGGTTTCAATCTTTATGATAATGAGTTTCTAAAGATTTGAAATATAAAAAAAGAATAAAAAAATATATATATGAAAGAAGGTGAGAAGTAATGAAAGAAGCAACAGGTGAAGTATCAATGACTGTAATCGTTATTGTAGCAGTAGCAGTAATTGGTGGAATTTTAGCAGTAATGTGGCCTAAACTAAGAGGTACGATAGAAAAGGGTTGGCAAAATACAGGTAGAGAAGCTTGTGAAAGCGGAGAAGGTACATGGACATGTACTAAAACAGGCTGCTCATGTAAAACAAAATAACAAGTCAAAAGTAGGTGATTAAAAATGAGAGAGGCATTTGGTGGAACTTTTACAATACAATTAATATTATTATTTTTGGCTATATATATAGCCTTTATAGCGGTAGCATTAAATTATGCTAAAGCCTTTAGAGTAAAAAATCAAATAATAAACATAATAGAACAAAATGAAGGTTTTGACTTTGATAATTCAGCAGAAGGATCAGCTCAAAACGAGATACAAAAATATTTAGGAAGAGTAAGTTATTACGTAAATCTTACTAATATAAAAAATAATAATATTAATGATAATTATAAATGTTACTCTGAAGGTTATTGCGTTGAAAAAATGGGAAGTACTGATATAGAAGGAACTTATTATAAAGTTACTACTTATGTAAATATAGATATGCAAGTATTTAATTTAAAGTTTACTATACCAATACAAGGTGAAACACGTAAAATAGAAAGGATAAATACATAAATGGACACAGTAATATCAAACAAGTATAGTGATGTATTTAATTCTCTAGATATAGAAGTATCTAAGAGACTAAAAGGAGAATATGATGTAGATGAAATAGTATCTACATTCAAAAATTTCTTCTTTAATAAGATGTTTTTAGATATAACAGCAATAAAAGACTATAAAGATTTATCTAATCTACAAAAATTATCTATGAATATAAATATGGATAAAGTAATATTATTATTAGATAAAGATGATGCTATTAGTGATTCAAAAACATTCTTATCAAGATTAGTAAATATGGGAATATATAATTTTACTAAAGATTCAAATAGTCTTATGTATTTATATAATAATCCCAATGTTTATCGTGATGTAGCATATCTTCAAAATATTGAAGAAGAACCCAGTAGTGAACCTAATGTTATCTCTCATTCAAGACCTGATCGTAAAGTAATAGGTATTAAAAATATTACAGATTCTGCTGGAGCAACAACTTTAATATATTTATTAAAGAAAGAACTAAGTAGTTATTATAGTACTATGGCTATAGAACTAGATAGAAGAGATTTAGTATATTTAAAAGATAAAGATTGTTTATCAATAAAAGATAGTGAATTAGAAAGTACATTAGATAAGTATTATTCAGTAGATGTCTTTTTAGTAGATTTAAATAAATCTCAAAAAGAACATCTATGTACCGATGTATTATATCTAATAGAACCAACTACTATAAAGTTAAATAAATTATCAGTAATAAATCCAAAAGTATTTGGAGAATTAAAAGGTAAAAAGTTAATACTAAATAAGAGCTTATTATCTGAAGATGATATATCTGACTTTGAAATAGAATCAGATCTAAAAGTATACTATAATATACCTCCAGTAAATGATAAAAAAGACAATAGTAATATAATTTTACCATTATTAGAAAAGTTAGGTTATGTTAAATCTGTAGAATCAGAAAAACCTAAAAGAAAAAATAGACTATTTGATTTCTTCAAATAATCTTCTTTTTTTAACTCAAAATGGTTGAAATAATTGTAGTATTATGGTATCATCAATATATAAGGTAAAGAAAGGAGTGACCCTCTTATGAAAAATATATTAGTTAAAAATGTTAACCAAATGTTAATCAGGAGGGGGTATATAAATTATTACTTGTAAATCCTTATAATATAAGAAAATATATGAATAAAAAAGACTATGAAATAACTAATAGAAATATTAGTAATTTTTTGTAGTCTTTTTATTAGTATATTAAAAGGAGTCAAAATCATGGTAGAAAAGAAAAAATTTTGAAACAATTAGTATTTTTTGTCTGTATACTAATTACTAGTAGTAGTATCGTAAACGCACAGACAATAGGACAAAGATGTCCAGCCGGAACTGCACTAGTTTCAGGTACAAGTAAATGCTGTCCATCATATTTTATTGAAAACAAAAGTGTGAAGGCCACAAGCATAGATAATAGTAATAGATGTAGATACTTCAATACAAAAAATAAAACTGGTAGCATTTGCCTTATAAAAAGTAGTGATTGTACAAGTGGCTATGCCAAAGATATGACACCTCAAAAAACATATACAACTACAGTTTATTTCCAACATTCATGGGGATGAGGATATATTACAAGGGTATGTACTCAAGCAGAATGCCAATGGATTGAGCAATATTCAAAGTGTCCTTCAGGAACATACTTTGCTGGTTGGCAACAAGTTAGTGGTCGAGGTTACACTGACGGCAGCTTCGTTCAAACAACATCAGATGCAACAGCAAATTATACCCTAACAGTAAAAGCTCTTTGTAACTATAATAAACCACCAGTAACTACTACTGGAACAGAAACAGAAGAAGAACCTAAACAAATAGAAGAACCAGTAGAAGAAGTATGTCCAGCAAGTGATAATAAAGAAAAAATAACAAACATAAATAATTATAAAATTACATATAATTTGAGAGAACAGAAATAATTAGTAGTAGTTCAACAATAGGAGTACTAAGACTAAATCCATTAAAAGATGGTTATAAATTTATTTCATGGCAAGAAAATGGAAAAGATTTTGATTTCAGCCAAAAAGCCTCAAGAGATGTAAAACTAACAGCTAAATATGAGAAACTAACAGATGAAGAAAAAGATAGATATACCTGCCCAAATGACTATATATTAGATCCATCTAATGCAAAATGCTATAAGTATCTAAAATTTAATAGAGAAGGTACTACTACTAGTAATTCTAAAATAGATAACATTATGCAAGTACCATATCAAACAAATCAAACTCCTAGTTCATCAACAGCCTATAACTATACAAAAGTAAGTTATACAAATGATTCAAGAATGTGTTATGGATATAATTACCCAAATGAAGGAGATCCAGGAGCTATAAGTTATATTAAAGATGGATCAATAGCAATAACAGGTAAAAATAATGCCACATACTATTTTACTGAAAATGGTAAAAACATAGAATATGAAGATCAAGATTGGTGGAAATCAGAAGACAATTGTAATTTCGAATCAAGTTGTAATGTCGATCAATGTACTAAAATAGAAGGAGCATGTGACATTACATATAGTGCCATTATTTTCCATTCAATTAATGCTACATATGCCAAAGAACTAGATACAACCGAAATAGTTGAAGATAATGATAATAATAATGAAGATAATAATATAAAGGATGATAATGTAAGCGATAATCCCAAAACAGGAAGTAAATTATGGATATTTATCATTCTAGGAGTATCATTTAGTGCAGTAGGTACATATTACTATCGTAAATATAAAAAGTAGAAGAAAATAGTAACATTTAATACTTTTAATGGTTGCATTTACTTTTATAATTAAGATATACTGTAAATATTAAACCTTTATATTTAAAACAATTGACTTTTAACACTAATTAGTGTAATATATAGTTATAGATTAAGGAGGAAGAAATATGTATTCATTAGCAATAGATGTTTGTAGTGATGGAAGTTTAGCTCCATTATGGACATTAATAGGAACAATAATCAACATAATTTGGATAGGAATACCTATTATATTAATAATATTAGGTTCAATAGATTTAGGAAAGGCAGTTATTTCAAGCAAAGAAGATGAAGTCAAAAAGGCTAAGAAATCATTCCTAAATAGATTACTATATGCAGTAGCAGTATTTTGCGTTGTATGGCTTGTAACATTTATCTTTGATCAAGTAGCTAAATTAGGATTAACAGATGTAGATGCAAATAATGCATCATCATGGAAAGCATGTTGGAATCAAATAAGAGGTAAATAAAGAATGAGTAAAATCATTCTTTTTGTTTATTTTATAAATAGTATTGTAAAAACATTTAAATTAATGTATAATTATAGCAGGTGATAACATGTATTTTTTAGTTGAAATATGTCAAAATCCAGGAGTACTTAGAGTATTATATTTTGTCTTTTTACTTATTGATATCTTATTTATAGTAGTACCAATAAGTTTAATAATAATGCTATTAGTAGATTTCTTTAAAGCAACAATATCAAGTGATGATACTGCTAAAAAAAGTGCTAAAATGGCAGGAAAAAGAATAATATCAGCAGTATTAGTATTTTGTGTACCATGGATAGTTAATGTCATAATGGGATTATTAAACTCTGCAGGATTTCAAACAGGATATTTAGTATGCTCAGAAAATGCTAGAAGTGGTAACTTCGCATATTATGATCAATTATTAAAAGCTGAAGAAGAAAAAGAAAAGTCAGAACGAGAAAAAACATTGCAGCAAAAAAGACAGGAATACGAAGCTTCTGTTAAAAATAAAGAGCAACAAACAAAAACCCTTGGTAGTGGTGAAAATTATGATAGCATGGCTTCTGCTCTTATAGGTACGATTGAACCAGAATTAGGCCAAACGGATAGTACTAAATATGGTGCCCCTGCTGGAACACCATGGTGTGGCTATTTTACAACTTGGGCGTTAAAAAACACTGAATATGATGGATTAAATTTATATACTGATATTATTGAAAAAGAATCAAATGTAGTAAACCCTGCTTCAGCACTATGTAGTATAGGAACATTTTATAATAATAGCAATATATCTTTTGAATATTCTAATTACTATGCTAATAAATTTGACAAACAAAAATATACTCCTAAAAAAGGCGATATAATATATTTTAAATGGGGTCAAAATTGGGATGGCGAAATAACAGCATGTCCATTTGCATCAGATGCTCATATTGGTGTGGTAGCCGAGAATAACGATGGTAACTTAACCGTATATTCCGGTAATTCAAGCAGTAAAGTAAACAAAACAACTCACTATGTAGATGATACAAACATAGTAGGATATGGCTCTTGGTATAGTGAATAAGGAGGAGTTATGAAAAAAATATATTTAATATTAGCACTATTATTATTATCAGGATGTAGTATAAATTATAATTTATCTATTAGTGATGATGGAATATTTAAAGAAACAATAACAGGTACAGTAGCAGATAAAGAATTAGACAATTCAAATAGTACCAGTGAAAACATATACTCATATAGTTTTAACAATGCTACTCCATTAATAAATGAAGAAGGAACATATAATAAAAATATAATAGATAAAAATAAATATAAAGAATTTACATATACTTATATATACGATAATAATTATAAATCATCAAATATATTAAATACATGTTTTAGTCATATGATATATGATGAATCTGAAGATTATTATAATATAGACCTATATGGTCCATTTAAATGTTTATATACAGATAAAATAAATGTATCTGTAACAAGTAAATATGCAGTTACTGAAAGTAACGCAGATAAAGTAGATAATAATACATATACTTGGATAATAAAAGATAAAGATAATGCTGATATACATCTAGAAATAAATAAAAGAATAAAATATCAAGAAGATCAAAAAAGTAGTACTTTACCAACACTAAAAATAATAAGTTTTATAATATTATTAATATTATCAATGATAACATATTATCTATATAAAAGAAGAGAAACAGATATATAAATAAAAAGAAATAATAAATAAAAATTATTTCTTTTTTGAATTTTATATGCTATAATTAATTTATGATATATTCTTATGCCTAAAAAGGAGTTGGAACTATGAAAAAAAGATTATTAATGATAAGTACTTTCTTAATCTCATTTATTGTATTAATTACTAATGTTAATGCAGCCCAAGAGTTAACATGCGCGTACGGAGATGGAGGATGGACTCAGAAACCAGTTAAATTAGTTCAAGATAAGGATGGCACTTTGTTTAAATATACTGCATCACATGGTACATATTTAGGTATTACAGAAACAAAATGGGAAAAATTTGATGTAAAAATAACTAACTTTAAATACAAATCAGACAAGTCAGATAAATATAGTTCAGACTTTTTAGATGAAAATGGGAATCTTAGTTCATGCCCAGCATGTTTAAATTATGCTACAGCAGGAACAGATAAAATAGAGGCTTACAATAAAGTAAAAGATAAATGTGATACTGGCTTTGTTCCCTTGGATGATTCCAGAAATGAAGCATTAACAGAAGAAAAAACTATTGAAGAAACAAGCCAAGAAGTAAAACAAAAAATGCAAGAATATCAGATGAACTATTGTAAGTATGTATTATATACAGATGCCAATGCAACTTATGTAGATAAAGATATTACTAAAATTGTAGAATTATATTATAATGAAAATAGTTTTAATTTTACTGAAGGATATACAACTAAGTTTACTGCCAACGATATTATTTCAAAAAATGAAGGTAGTTGCCCTGAAAAAATATATTCATATTACAATGAGAATGATTATGAACAAGAAATGTTTTATGTAAACAGTAAAGAAAAACCCAGCCCAAATAGAACATGGATTCTAACCGGCCAGCAAAATTATAGTTCATCATCTTCTAATAATCAAGTACCAACTACAGATGATGCATGTCAATTACTTGGCGATGATACTATTAAATTAATTGATGACATCATGAGAATTATAAGAATAATAGTTCCACTTTTATTAATAGTACTTGGTATGACAGACTTTTTAAGAGCAACATTTAGTGATAACGAAGATAATATGAAAAAAGATAGAGAAAGATTTATCAAGAGAATTATTGCAGCAATAATAGTATTTATTGTACCAATATTTGTTCATTTGGTACTAAATGTTGCAAATAGTGTATGGAGTGATATAAGTCCAGAAACTTGTATTAAATAAAGGAGGTATAATATATGTATATACTTGGAATTACAGAAGATGTAGTTGATGCCGCTAGATCATTAGCAGTAACTTTATGTAAAGTAATATATGGTTTAATTTGTTTCTTCTTTGATATCTTTAATAGCTTAGGGAAAATTAGATTAGATGTTGATGTTTCTGGAATTTTTCAGCGTATAGGTTTTATTTTAGGCCTATTTATGATATTTAGATTAACTTTTGCAGCAATAGAATATCTAATAAATCCTGATACAATGTTAGATAAACAAAAAGGAATAGGCAATATCATAAAAAAAGTATTAATAGTAGTTATTTTACTTGGTAGCACTAGTTATTTATTTAAAGAAGCATATAGATTGCAAGATAGATTAATTGATAATAGAGTGATAGAAAAAATACTATTACCAGGTTTTACATTCGCTTACGATTCAGATGATGGTAGTGCTAGTGATGGTACCAAAATAGCATGGTATACATTTAGTCAATTTTATAATATTGAAGGGACTTCGAAAACTTGCGACTCAAATACAAATGATTTAATAAAAAATACATTTTTCAAAAACCATAGTTTAGCAGCAGCATATACATGTGTTAACGAAAGAAGCAATAAAGAGTATATAGTTAATTTTGATGGACTTATTGCTATATTATGTGGAGGATTGTTACTATGGATTTTAGCAACATACACAATACAAGCAGGTATTCGTGTAGTTCAATTAGCATATCTAGAAATGATAGCACCAATACCAATTATGATGTATTTGATGCCAAAAGGTGAAGATAAATTAAAAAAATGGGGACAACAATGTTTAACAACATTTTTAGATTTCTTTATGAGATTAGCAATATTAGATTTAGTAATATTGCTAAGTTCTGCAGTAATATCTAGCAATAATATTTTTCCACAAGATCTTGACGGCAGTTGGAGTGAAGGATGGCTTAAAGTTGTCTTATTATTAGCAACGTTTACGTTTGCCAAAAGAGTTCCAGAACTTATAAAAGAAATATTCCCATCAATGGGAAGCAAAGCTAGTTTAGATTTCGGTCTAAAAACGCCAAAGCAAGCATGGAGTGGCTTGAAGTCTACACCAGTTCTAGGTTTAGGAGCATCTGCAATAGGTTATGGTGTAAACAAAGGGTATAAAGCCTACAAAACAAAGCATGATGAAATGAAAAACGTTAGGAAAAAAGCTAGATTAGATTTACAACAAAATAAAGAATTATATGATGGCGGTAAAAAATTACATAATAAATATGGTAACGATGGATTACCAGACACTGCATTTTCATCAAGCGAATATAGAGCTTCCTATAATGAAGTACTTGCTGCAAAAAATACAGCAAAATCAACTGAAAGAGCATTAGATGATGCAAACAGGGAATATACAGCTGCATACAATAGCAGTGGTCCAGGCAGAGAGGAAAGACTTGCAGCCGCACGAACAAATTTTGAAAATGCACAAAAGAAAGATAAAGCTGCACAAACAAAATTAGAAATAGCCAAACAGCATCATGAAAACATGAAGAAAATGCATACTAAAGATGCTAAGATTGAAGATGCTTATAAATATTATGGAGATTTAAATCCTGTAATGAAAGAAACGCCACCAGCACAGAGTACAGCGTCAGGGCATCAGACATCACAGCAGCAACCATCACAAATGTCTGTAGCAGAGGCTGATAGATTATTTAGAGAAGTTGGTGTTGAAAATATGAATGAAGAGCAACAAATACAGGCATATGAGGCATATGATAGAGCATCAAAGGAAACAAAAGCTGCCGCAAGAATAGTAAATGATCCAAATGCCAGCGATGAAGAGCAAATTAAAGCGGCTGCAGCACTTGATAGAGCAGCAAGAGAAAGAAATAATAATAATAATAATAATAAATAATATAAAAAGGAGTGTGATATATAGTGAATGGATATTTAGTACCAGCTAATGCTAAAAGAGGTACACTAATATTTAACATATTTAGACCGTTTGATCTAATTATGTTTGCTACTGGTGTAGTAATATCATTATTAGCTCTAGCTATAGTTAGATCTAGTAATACAATAGCAATACTATTAGCTTGTTTACCGGCTGGTATAACAGGTTTACTAGTGGTTCCAATACCAAATTATCATAATGTACTATGTGCATTACAAAGCATAATAAGATTTTTCACTGAAAGAAGAAATTATATATGGAGAGGTTGGTGTTTTTATGAAAAATTCGCAGTTGACGACAAACACAAAAAGTAGTTCAAAGTACACGGAAGATTGGATACCTATTAAAGCAATATCTAATGGAACTATATTACTAGATAATAAGTTAAAAGTAACTGGTGTTAAAATAAGACCAAGAAATATCTTTATTCTTGATCGACAAGCTCAAGATAGTACTTTAATAGCTTTAAAAAATTTCTATAATACTATTGATTTTGAATTTTGGTTAATTTCAGCGGATCGTCCAGTAGATTTAAATAATTATTTAGCTAGACTACAATTACTATATAATCAAACCCCAAATCCAGCAGTTAGAAAACTAATAAATCAAGATATAGAAAAAGCTAATAATTTTATGAATAATAATATAACAGATACAGAATACTATATATTATTCAAAGAAAAAAATGATGATATAATTCAAAAAAGATTACGTACTCTAGTTACTGGACTTGCTAATTCAGGATTAGAAGCATCACAAGTATCTAATGATGATTTAAGAGTAATACTAGATAACTTTCTTAATGGGGGAATGACAACTAATTTTGGGACGGTGATTTCATAATGAATTTAAAAAGTGAATTAGCTCCTAAAGGATTGCAATTTAATCCTTCAGACTTTGTAATTAGTGATAAATATGCAACAATATTAACAGTAATATCATATCCAAGATTTATTGGTCCAGGTTATTTATCTAATCTAACTAATATGTCTGGTGTAAAATTAGTAATAAAACACATTCCTGTACCATTTTCAGTACTTGCAAAAATGTTAAACAAAGAAATATCTGATTTAAAAAGTAGATATCAAGAAGAAAAAGATCGTACAATTCAAGAAAGAATTAGACAAGATGTGGATTCTCTAGAATACTTTATTCAACAATTTACAGCATCACAAGCTAAAACATTTGATTTTCAAATGCATATCATGGTAACAGCAGATACTAGAGAAGAACTAGAAATGAAAAAAGTTAATCTAAAGAATTATATGGATGCTATGGAATTAAGGGCAATACCATTAAGATTTGAACAAGAAAGAGTATTAAAGTCAATTCTTCCAATATTTGATAAACAACCAATAGAACAAAGAATAGGTACACCAATGCCTTCTCCAACCATGGCCGCTATGTATCCATTTATCTTTGATAGTATAAAAGATGATGGATTATCAACATTGTTAGGAGTAGACTTCTCTGGTGGTGTTGTACTATTTAACCAGTTCTTATATCAATTAAAAAAAGAAAGCAATAGAAATAATGCTAATATGATTATTCTAGGTACTTCTGGTAGCGGTAAATCAACAGCAGCCAAATTAATATTGAGAAGTCATATTAGAAACGGTTATCAAATAGTAGCGGTAGATCCAGAAGGCGAAATAAGTGAAATGACAAAAGCCTATGGTGGAGATGTCGTAGATCTAGGTAAAGGTGGAGAATACGGAATGGTAAATCCACTAGAAGTAATAATGGATGCAGACGAAAATGAAATAAAAAATGGTTTAGGTTATACCGTATTAAATAAAACATTGCAGTCATTAAAAGCATTTATGAAATATTATTCTCCAGATATTGAAGAAGATGTACTAGCCCTATTTAGTGGAGTAGTACAAGATACATATGCTAGATTTGGTATAACATTTAACTCAGACTTTTCCAAATATACATCAAAAGATTATCCAACCTTTGGAGATGTATATGTAACAGTAACTAGTAAATTAACATCTATGACAGAAAAAACACATGAAAGAGATGTAATGGAAAGACTAGAACTAAAATTAAGACCATTAGTTAGAGAGTTACAATATTATTTTAATGGACATACAACAATAAACACTGAAAGTGATTTCTTAGTATTTAATATAAAAGAATTAATGAATTCAGATACAAATATAAGAAATGCCTTACTATTTAATATATTAAAATTCGCTTGGGGCCTATGTTTAAATCCTAACGTTAATACAGTATTATCAGTAGATGAAGCACATGTATTACTAGGAGCAAAAAATGAATTAGGAGCAGAGTTCTTAGCTCAAGTACAAAGAAGAGCAAGAAAATATAATACAGGTACTATAATAATAACTCAGCAACCATCAGACTTTGTAGCAGATGGAATATTAATGCATGGTAAAGCAATATTTGATAACTCATCTTATTATTTAGTAATGGGCTTAAAGAAACAATCAGTAGAAGATTTATCAATGTTAATAGATTTAAATGAAAATGAAAAAGAAGCAATAAAAAGATTTAGTCAAGGTGAAGCCCTATTTGTATGTGGAAATAGAAGAATGCAAATAAATGTTATAGTAACTGAAGACGAATTAGAATCATTTGGTACTGGTGGAGGATTCTAATCTACCAATAAGTGGGTGATAATATGGATGAACAAGACAATAAAGAAGAAAAAAGAAAAGTACATAGTAACATAAGTTATGTATGGAAAAAAATACCTCTAAAAGTAAAACTAATAATTTTAGCCATATCAGCAGGTATACTTTGTCTTCTTTTTCTTTTATTAATTATTACACCATTGCTATCCGCTGGAATAATCAAATCCAGTGATATATCAAGTGGATATAGAGGATCTAGTGCTTATGGAGCAATAAAAAAAGATGTTTATTGGTGGCCAATAGGTAGTGCAGATACAGAAGAAAAAAATGGATACCTATTAGCCAAAGGAGATCCACAAATAACCACTATTAGTAACGAATATAGTGATGAAAATAAAGGGATAGATATAAGTAGTGATGGAAATGAACCAAATACAGTAAATGTTATAGCAGTAAAGCCAGGAATAGTAATATATCCAACAGAAGATTCACAAACAAGTTATGAAGATAACGGCACCACTACTGATGGAGATGGTTATGGTAATTATGTAAAAATTCAACATAGTGATGGAAGTTATACATTATATGCTCATCTAGCTAAAGATAGTATCACAGTAAGAGCAGATGATGTAGTAGAACAAGGTCAAGTAATAGGAAAAATGGGTCGTAGTGGTAATACAGCCGAAACAAAATTACATTTTGAAATAAGAGTTGGTTCCGATTCTCCTGATAGTAGTGTTGACCCTTCAAAATATGTAAAATCAGATGATCCAAGATCAAGTTCATATGGAGCATCAGGAAGCTTTTCAGTATATGAGACAGTATTATCATTAAGTGAATTCACATCAAAAATGAATGATTACTGTCAAAGAAGTGGTAACCAAAGCTTTTGTAATAACTTTGCCAATAATGCAGAGCTAGTTTATCAAACATCAGTAAATAATAATGTCAATCCAGAATTAGTAGTGGTAACTGCAGGAACAGAACAAGGATGGAGAAATCCATCAAATAGCAATAACTATTGGGGTATAGCAGTGCCAAATGGAGCTGGCGTTTCAAAGTTTTTCAATTCACTAGAAGATGGTATAATAGCATATGCTAGTGTAATGAATGACTATAATGATCCCAGTAGTGCCAACTATGCCGAAATAATAAATAGAAATAATATCAGAGAAGAAGCAGGCTGTAAAGCTGAAGGACATGGCATGCCAGGAACCATTGAAGGAATGCAATCACTATATTCTTGGATAGGAGATTATCGTTATAATCCGGGAGGAACAGGCCTTGGTGGATGCTATTATTTAAATATAATATATGGAGCAGGTTATTGCTCATCAGTACCAACTTGCTATGACTATAATAACTGTCCAAGTGAATCAAAACCGACAACATGTGAAAAAAATGACTATACCGCATACCAAATAGAACTAAAGTCCAGAATCAGATATGATATTTTTGGCTTATAGGAGGAATAATGGAAGATTCAGTAGATAAAAATTTAAAATTAGTAATAGCATTAATAGTTATAATGGCTGTTTTAGCAGGAATAAACCAAATATTTTTTAAAGATAAAGTTAAAGTTAAAGAAGATAAAGTAAATCCAGATGAAATATTATTAGTGGATGATTATAATAGATTTTATACAGTATCAACATGTGTAACAAAATATCTAAATTACCAAGCCACTAATAATATAGACAACCTATTAATACTATTAAGTAATGAGTATAAAACCAGAAACAATATTACTAAAGATAATATATATAACTATATAGAAAAAAATACAGGTAATAGAACATTTTCTCCAAAAAAAATGTATCAACAAAGACTTAATCAAACAATCTATAAATACTATGTATATGGAACCATTGAAAAAGATTCATTAAATGCATCAAATACCAAAGAAGATTATTATACAATAGTAATTCTAGACGAAAGTACTATGACCTTTGCAATAGAACCATACGATGGTAGCATGTTTAAATAGAGGTGATAAATAGTGGAAAATAAAAATAAATATATATGGTTACTTGTACTAATTATAATAGGATTACTAATATATCATGGAATAAGAATCTACCAAAGTAAAAAAACAATAGTACCATCAGATAAAAATATAGATTACATTATGAATCCCAAAACATATGGTGTAAACGAATATAATCTAGTAAATATAACTGACAGACAATTAGCAACTATATATCTAAACGATTACCGCAACTATTTAAAAAACAATATAGATCAAGCGTATGAATTATTAAACGAAGAATATCGTTCTAAAAAATTTAATAATATAGAAGAATTTAAAACATATATAAACACAATAAATATAAATAATATGTCAGTAGAAAAATATAATATTAGTGATGATAAAAAAATAATAGATGTATATATATCAGATAATGATAGATTTATATTTAAAATAAAAAACATTTTAGAATATGAAGTATATCTAGATGATACAACAGTAGAAATATAAATTTATAACTAGGCAAGTATTCAAATATCAGAGTACTTGTTTTTATATTTTATATCAATAAAAATATATAGTATTAGCTTGCCGTTTTTAAGCAATTATGTTTACAATTCAATTTATTAATGCTATAATAATGTTAGTAATTTGGAGGCGATATCTTAATGAAAATAAAAGTAGAAAAAAAAGATCTAATAATATTTTGTGCCTTTTGTGTATTTCTATTATACCTATGTGCAATAGGTGTATTAAACACTGCTAGTATTGTAGCAGAAGGGAAATTTTATGGTTTCTTACCATTTAAAGCATTTACTGCAAAATATATTGGAATGACATTCTTCCTATTTTTTGTAGCCATAATAGGAATATTTATGGCTGTAAAGTCATACATTTTTGATCGTGATAAAGGTTTTGGTTTCTCTGTTGGTGAAAAAAAAGAAAAAGGTTACTCAAGATGGGCTACAGATAAAGAATTTAAAAAAGGCCTAGAAGTAGTTGAAATTAAACAGGATACATTGCCTGCAGCAGGAATAGCTTTATATAGTAAAAAAGGTAAAATGTGGGTAGATAACGGGGAAGACCATTACCTAGTTATGGGTGCAACTGGTTCTGGTAAAACAGTAATAGTAGCAAAACCAATGATAAAATTATTGGCAAAACATAATGAATCAATGATATTAACCGATCCTAAAGGTGAATTATATGAGTCTTCAGCAGCATTATTAAAGGAAAAAGGTTATAACATCATAACATTAAATTTTAGAGATCCTCAAAAAGGTAATGCTTGGAATCCAATGACATTACCATATAAATTATATAAAGAAGGAAATCAAGATAAAGCCATCGAGTTATTAGATGACTTGGCTTTAAATATCCTTTATGAAGAAAAATCCAGTGGTGATCCATTTTGGGAAAAAACAGCCGCTGACTATTTTACAGGTCTAGCTTTAGGACTATTCGAAGATGGAACAGAAGATCAAAGGAAAGATAGAGGAATACCGATATGCGCTGAAAATAGCAAAAGAGGAATATGAAAAGCCGTTTGAGCGGGAAGCGGAACTGATTGACAAGAGCCAGCGGCTCTCACAGATCAATGCGTCCCTGGAACTTGACCGGAAGGATGATAGCGGGGAAGCAGTTGCGTAAAGCGGCAGTAGGAAATAAAGGAGATAGAAAAAACATGACAGTAAAAGAAAAACTGAAACAGGAAGAGGAGAAATTGTTGGAAAGCGTTAACAATTCGTATCGGGACATGATGAAGGCACAGTTTGACTGCATCTTTGAGGAGCTGGAGGAACGGTGCGAGAAAAGTCCGGAATATGCAGCGCGGGTGTT
>ENA-OROO01000499-OROO01000499.1-human-gut-metagenome-genome-assembly--contig:-NODE-499-length-25127-cov-3.627513_pt1 | contig 25127 bp, 15 predicted proteins | sample MGYA00242130_ERZ509052 | MGnify/ENA primary metagenome ERZ509052 (study PRJEB26280, sample SAMEA2338730) | human gut metagenome | biome: human gut; feature: human-associated habitat; material: faeces... | reverse complement strand
CCGAGATATACCCGACAATATCGGCTCCATTCGAAGAATCCCGCATAGCCGACGTAGCACAAGCCCGATAAGACAAGACATTATAAACCTGCATCAGCTGAGAAAAAGCATGCATGAGACGTAATAATTTTTCTGTCTTCTCCGTAGAAATACGACCTTTTGTAAAGGTATCTTGTCCCAATCGCAGCGGTACACGCACAATAAAAACTTTCGATAAATCCGATACACACTCTCCCGGATAAATACCTTTGATAAGCAATCTCACTGCATTCGAGCCAATATCTATGGCCGCAAAATTAAGTCTGTCCATAAAGTTTCTCATTCTATAAGCGAAGATAATCATTTCCCGGATAAAACATCTCGATTAAAAATAAAGTCTCATTCAAAAACATATAATTTATAATCGCTCCAAAAATGAACTTTCATTCAATATCACTTGTTTTTACCTTGAAAACCATAGTAGAAGAACAAATTTGCGCAATAAATGAAGTGATTGGTTATACTTGGGCAATTGCGCAGTTTCCCCAAAGCGGGAAACAAGAGACTCCTTCCTATTTTTATTTTCAAAAATTCAATCAATAGCTTCGGAAGGAGTCTCTTTTTCAAAGAATATCATCATGCCAAAATAGAGCCGCATACCGGGTGTACCTTTACGAAAAATTACCAGCTCTATGAAATCGAGAATTACATTTAACGGCATGAACCGTTATTCCCCACCGAACTCGGCACAGCCGGGAGATTGCACAGCTATTGTCAATTTACGAAATCAATCAAACTGCCTCAAACCTGTCGGGACACCGGAATATCTATACACTCCGGAAAAGAAAAACCATCGGCTCGTCTATGTTCATATCTGCTACGACGGAGAGCATCACATAATGGAAAATGAAAATACCTTGTATTATGAGGCTCTGATAAAAAAAGAAAACGGAAATATCCAAAAAGAATCAAGCCTGTTGTTCGAGCTAAACGACCTACAAGTTCTGTCTATTCAATCCATAGGAAACACACTCATAATCATCTGTACCGAAAGTATATACTATTTACTTTATAAAGAGGGAAAATATATCTTTTTGGGTGAAAAGCCCGACATACCTGAAATTTCATTTTTCCCTTATGTAGAATATACCGATGCCTACTTCGTAAGCGAATATACCTTTCAACATGGATACAGCAATCCGACCCGACTCGACACCGAAGACATCAATTATTACAACGATGCTTACTACAATGCATTCTTTCAGCTACAAGAAAAAGCATGGAAACGGCACTATTTCATACAACCCATACTCATACGTTATGCCCTCACTTTATATGATGGGAGCCGAATTTTTTCATCGGCTCCGGTCATGGTCTCTTTGCCACACCCCATACAACCCTATCAAATGAGCATACGGTTGAAAAATTCAAACAATCTTTGCTTAGGTTCTCATGAAGGACAAATCATCGCCGGAAATTATAGCCTGAAATATTATATTCATCAATTCAATCTCGACAACTGGAAAGATATCGTAAGAAGTATAGACTTTTTTGTCTCTCCCGAAGCCACGATCTTCGAACCCGATCAAAAACAACAAGGCCTTAAATTTATGATCGAACGTACAGAAGAAAACGAAACGATCTCTTTTCTACTGAAAGGAGACATCTCGTTTCTCGACCTGAAAGAGATAAAGAAACGCTACTTACAAGATTCTCTATTTTATAAAATAGCGACCATAGAGGATTGGAGCGACTGGAAGGAAGGTGAATCGTACGCCATAGAAAATAAAATACGGCCAGATTTACTCATACACGAGGAGGTTCTTTCGCCAGATAATACGACACTGCTTTCTACGGGAGCACATGTCAGCTATATACACAACAAAAGACTACACATAGCCAACTTAAAGAAAAAACTTTTTCCCGGATTTCCCCTCAGTCTGTTCAACGTGGGAAACAAAAATGCCGAGACTGTCGATGCTTATATCTGCACTTATCTCAAAACCGAAAGAGGAGAATGCAAAGTCGTTTGGCACGGGAAATCGGACTATTTCTTCAATCAACTTTCACCTCTGATTTCTTACCCCGACAGTAACGCCTATAAAATGGAAATCGTCGTAAAAAGCGAGAATACCCGATACAAGGGGAGCTTTCTACTGACAGCTTCCGAATACGAAAATAGGGCCGATTATCTCGACGAGACCCTCTCTGCAATCACATTGGAAAACGATTCTCTGCCGGCCTCTACTCCACTCGATATACCCTTGTCCGAAAATGACACTTACACACAGCCTAATATACTGCGGGTTTCGGAACTCGAAAACCCGTTTATATTCCCGTCCGAACAAACTTATACCATCTCGAACGGAGAGATTACAGGCATAGCGACCATTACAGCAGCTTTATCGGAAGGACAGTTCGGTGAATTTCCCCTATACGTATTTACAGAAGAAGGAATATGGGCTCTGCAAAACGGAAACGGAATCGTATGTTACGGAGCTCAACATCAACTGAATCGAGAGCCCATACTGCCGGAAAACCCTATCGTCCCGCTCGAAGATATGATTATGTTTACTACGGCAAAAGGATTATTTATCATACGAGGCTCCGAAATACAACAGCTCTTATCGTTCGACGAAACCGCCTGCGAAAACAATAGCCCAATCGCTCACCACGACATAGACTCTACATTAATTCCTGCAACCACCGATCAAACGACTTTATCTCAATTTATTCAAGGAAGTATCATCGCCTACAATACAATCGAAAAAGAATTGATATGTTGCAGGCCCGATCTCAAATATAGTCTCATTATCCATATTCCTTCTCTCTACATGTATCGCATAAGCCGACAGTACTCTTCCCTATTCTATGATGCCAGTCATCTACTCGCCCAAGACGCAGAGGGAAAAGTTTACGATTTACAAAAAGAATCAGCAGAGATAACCCCAATCGCGCTCGTATCCCGACCAATTACTCTCCAAAGTGAAGAGTACCAAAAATGGAGAGAAGTTTTCTGGCGGCTCTCGATGTCAGAAGGAAAGCTCTTGCTTTCTCTTTGGGGAGGCAATGATGCCGAAGGCAACTTTTCCAAAATCTGTGAAATATCGAGCGCATCAAAAGTAGCAGGGCAATTACCCATGCGTTTTACAGGACCGGCATATAAATATTTCAGGCTTATTCTTTGCGGGAACGTCTCCTCTGATTTCCATCTTTCATCTGTCGATATCCACTCCGAAAACATCATCAGCAATCGGTTACGCTAATATAAAAAGGGTAGGACTTATTGTATAAGTCCTACCCTCCTATTCTCATCTTACCGCAATCTACGGTTTATAGTTTTTCAATCCTTTCAAAGCTGCTGGATCGGTAGCCTCCTCGATACTCATGGCAAAGCCTCCTCCCGGAGCACAAGGCTGAACGATATGAGTCTTGTTCGTCACAATATATTTACGAATCGTATAAGCCTGCGGGTTATCCTTATAATGGGCATCGGGAGCATCGGCATATATAGTTGCAATATACTTTTTTCCGGGCTCCAAGAAATCTAAGGAGAAACGAGCCGTATGCCCATTCTCATCGACCGTGGAACCTACATACCAATTATTACCCCCTTTTTCCCGGCGTGCCACCGTAATATAATCTCCCGGCTCTGCCTCCAAATAACGGCTGTCGTCCCAATCGACAGGCACATCTTTAATAAACTGAAAAGCATCGAGGAAACGATTATAATTTTCGGGTAAATCGGCAGCCATCTGCAAAGGACTATACATGGTCACGTATAAAGCCAGTTGCCGAGCCAGAGTAGAACGAACATAGCTGTGGTTATCGGGATTAAGTTTAGAAATATCCGTCTCGAAAATACCGGGAGTATAATCCATCGGGCCTCCGATAAGTCGTGTAAACGGCAAAATAGTGGTATGGTCGGGATTATTGCCCCCGAACGATTCATACTCGGTTCCTCTCGCCGACTCGTTACCGATAAGATTGGGATAAGTACGGCTCAAACCCGTAGGACGAACAGCTTCATGGGCATTCACCATAATCTTATGCTTGGCGGCTTCGGTCAATGCATAGAGATAATGATTGACCATCCATTGTCCGTAATGATGTTCCCCACGAGGTATAATATCTCCTACATATCCACTCTTCACGGCATCATAGCCATGATCGTTCATAAACTGATATGCTTTCTCCATGTGCCGTTCATAATTACGAACCGAGCCCGAGGTCTCATGATGCATAATCATTTTCACTCCCTTCGATTTGGCATACCGCTCTATTTCTTCTACATCGAAATCGGGATACGGTGTGATAAAATCGAATACATAGTCTTTCGACTTACCTATCCAATCTTCCCACCCTATGTTCCAACCTTCCACCAGCACAGCGTCAAATCCATGTTCTGCGGCAAAATCGATATATTCTTTTACATGCTCGGTATTAGCGGCATGACGTCCATTAGGCGTCAAACGAGAATAATCGACCAAATCGAGTTTCACATGAGGCAAATCGGTATAAGCCCAAGTACTTTTCCCTGTTATCATTTCCCACCATACACCTATATATTTCGTCGGTTTTATCCAACTCGTATCTTCATAGACACACGGTTCATTCAGATTAAGAGTCATTTTGGATGCAAGAATATCACGCGCATCGTCACTAACAATAATCGTGCGCCACGGAGATTTCGCCGGAGTTTGCATATATCCCTTATCCCCCAATGCATCGGGTGTAAGGTGAGACTCGAATATCATATTTTTGTCGTCCAAATCGAGCGACATACAAGAATAATCGACCAATGCAGCTTCATGTAAATTGATATACAAACCATCGTCGGTTTTCATCATTAAAGCCGTTTGCACCCCCGTAGGAGAGAATGGAGTTTGAGAAGAATTCGGTGTAATAGCCTCATTCATCAATCCCCGGATTTCGGACAATTTCGACGTCACAGTGGAATACTCCTGTGTATCATAATCGCCCGGAAGCCAAAAAGCAGTATGGTCTCCCGCCATAGCAAACTGCGTCTTCTCTTCTTTAATCACAAAATAATCCAAATTGGGCTGATCGGGAAATTCATATCGGAATCCTACCCCATCGTCAAATACCCGGAAACGAATAATCATACGACGATCGGTCGACGGTTGTTCCAATGTTACTTCCAATTCATTATAATGATTCCTAATCTCTTTTACCTCTCCCCAAACGGGTTTCCATGTTTCATCGAAAGTCGATGTCTCAGAACCAGCCAAACGAAATCCATCGGTTAAATTTTTTCCCGACTTCAACTCTAATCCCAATTTACTCTCTTTAATAACCGGCCGACCTTTATAATCTACTTTATAAACAGGGACTCCATTGTCCAATTCAAAATCTAATACAATGTTCCCGTCAGGAGATTTCAAAGTCTCGGCTCTCAAAATGCCATAAGACAACAAAGCCATAAGAATAAAAATCAGTCGTTTCATTTATTCAATACATTTATTTGGGTTTTATAAAACTACGGAGAAGCATCTCAACTGCAAAGATAGGAGTTTAAGCTCCGACTCAAAAATTTCTCTATCCCTCCTTTAATTAAGAAAAACGAATAATTGAAGAAACAGTTTAAACAAACGACCTGTTTAACTTAAAATATAAATTCCTTTTATTTCAATAACGATAATCTCACCGAGATTCCATAATTGCTGTTCGTAATAGGATATGATGAAGAAGATACTAACGGTGTATTAATCTGATGGTCGAAATAAGCCCCTACCGTAATACGTTTACTCAATACATAATTGGCCGTTACTTTCAACATCGTAGTACGAGTACCACTGGTTGCCTGAGTAAAATTCTGTTCGATACGGCGAATGAGAGCCTGATTCTTGCGGAATGAAAAATCGGCATTGATCGTCAAATCGTTGCTAACGCCTGTTTGAGACCCTTTCAATTTCAAAATCGTATTAAAATTAGCGATCTTATACCCGGCCCCGATTGTAAAATCGGTTGTCGACGCCTCTACGATTTGTCCGGCTGCCGAATTCAATGTCAACGTGCGGGAATCTTTATACTCTATATTGCCTGTAACATTATTTTTCAGTGTCACCTTTAACCCGATAAGGGGAGCGAACCTCTCGGTTATCATTACCGATGATATATCGAATGGAGAAGAGGGTATGGGATTGCCCGTAAGTTCATCGCGAACGAAACCGAAATCCCCGTCTGATTCCACCCAATTAAGGAACGAAGTAAATGATCCCACAGCATAGGTACACTGGTAAGCATGCGATAGAGTAAACGCTTTAAAGTGTTTCTTTATAAACGGTATTTGCATGAAACCATCGTAAGTAATTCGCCAGTTCGGCAATATAGCCGACAATCCCGGGAACGGAGACAAATCGATTTTACGGGCATCACGGCCAGAATATGCAGCAATAAATGCAGGTATCATTACATCGGCAGAACTACGATTCACACCGCCGTTAGCCGAATCATAGGGCTTATCTCCAAAGCCGGTAGAGGCAATAAAACCTTTATTCGGATAATTGCCCAACGATCCGTAATGCGCTTCTAACCGGGCCGCTATTATTTCCCGATTTTTCAAAAAATCATCGAATGCTTGCGACGAATATCCGTCTTTTGCAGAACTACTCCTAAATGCAGTCTTCAATGCAATATGTGTCTTGGTATAGCTTCCGCCTCGTACAGTCGGCATATCATCAAACATAAATTGCATTTGAGAACTACGCGTGTCTGTTCTATTTCCTGTCAAGTTTATTTTCAAGCCCCGGATAGGTTCAAGCGCTATTTCGAAATTAAACTCCTCGGTACGACCGATAACCGCCGGACTTATCTGCGTGGAATCACATAAAAGCCAACCACGTTCTTTTGCCCGATATACATAGCTCTCATCAGTAAAACCAAAAGCGAAATCGAGGCCGGGAGCCATAGGACCATACGAAGTCGATTGCCCGAATACATCGCCTACATTCGGGGAAAACAGAGGTAACGAAGTAGTATTGGTCTTACGATAACGCACGCTCGCATTTCTTACCATCATCAATCCCCGTAAAGAATATTCGGCTGCTTCTTTCCAGAAATTACGTTCATTCTTATTCGAAGGAGTAATTATCACATTCAAGCGTTGGGTTCCTTTATCGAGAATCACTACATTATTGGCATCGAGAACTTTCGTCCTCAGAGCCACTTTCTTTCCGGCATCGTCCCTCGCCACAACTTTTACCTTCTTATTGTTGAGATTATGCCTTAAAGTAACCGTAGTATCTTCCCGAAGCAAAATGGTACGTTCGAATTTTCTATTTTTCTTCGCTGCCGCAGCTCTATTATTGGAAGAAAAACGTTTGTTTATCTTCTGCAAATATTTCGACTTATTGTATAATTGTTCAAAATTGAAACGCCCGTCAAAGCTCAACTGCCCTTGATTATTCACCGAGTTACCTAAATCTATTTCCTCTGAAATCTGGGCTCCCCTATCCCAAGTGTATGTAGCGTTATACTTGGCATTAAACGACAAATAATCAAGAACAGGTATCTTGCTGAACGGAGCCGTATACGATGCATTGAAAGTTTGATTATAATTCCACGGTGTTCCCAAATTCTTGATGCTGGTCAACACGGTATCTTTCCATGCTTCGTATTCATCTGGGAAAAGCTGTTTATTCACCACACCGACCGGCTCCTCGATATGAGCGTTCGTCATCGTTTGCAACGAAAGGTTTATCGACTTGGTGAGATTCCATGTCAACGAGAACTGCCGATCCCATAAAAAACTTTTACTTACACTCGTCGGCAATGCCATTCCTCCCGATCCACTCACATCGCGAATCTGCTGTTCATAATAATATCGCGACATATTGGTATTAAACGCAATATTATTAGGCAAATAATTAAATTCCCATTCCTTCAAAAATTTCAAATGCTTAGATTTACTCTTTAATCCCTTCAACGGGACAAAAGGTTTAACAAAAGGAGTATAGGAATAAGTGAAACTACCCCGATAATCGTATGTATTCTCAAATTCGGTAGTAGGGTCTTGTTTCGATTGTCGATTATAAGAATAGCTGATAGAAAAATTAGCCGGGTCATAGGGCATAGGATTCTTACTCCTAATATCAAAAGAAACTCCCGACAAACTGAAACTCTCGACAGTCGATTTCTCTATCGAAGCATCACTTATAGAGTCACGCTCGGCTTTACTGCCCGCATTGTCCAAAGCATCTTTCAACAAGATATCTTGATCGAGCGGATTGTATTTAGGAGAAGTACGTTGTTCGGTAATCGAATAAAATAATGGGGCTTTCAATTTGACTTTTTCTGGCAAAAAACGCCCTAACTCAACCATCGTAGCTATATTATACTGATAGTAATCGTCTAATCGACGTTCCGTAAGGCTTTGGTCTATCCCCCCAAAACCGACAGTTTCTACATGCCCCGCGATATTCAGCGTAGCAATATCCGACAAACCGAGATTTACATTTGCTTTGGCAGCCCAACCACCAGATTGGTCAAAATCGGTCAAACGCATTTCATTCACCCAAACGACTATATCCTTAGCTGCATTCGAATTATTTCTCACACCGATCATCATCGTACGAACATCGCTCAAAGAAGGGTTCCCCACGATAGTCACCTTATTTTGATTTTTATCGGGATCATAACTGGAATAACGGGTTTGAAACGTCACAGTCGAATTATCCATACGTTTCTTTGCATTCCGTTCCAGCTTCAAATCGGTAAACAAAGAAAGAGGGAAATCAAACATATTGGATTGTGGCCAAACCGCTTCCTGATCTTGTGCATTATACGTGCTATAATTACCCGGCTCCGTCAATGACAACGGGACCTCATACTCATAATAATTCGATTTACTATCGGATCCTAATCGTAAAAACACAGACACATCGCCATCTCGTAAATTAGTTTTATCGTCAATCAGTTTCTCTGCATGTACAAACATCTGTAACCGCTTGTATGTACGCATATCCATACCACTGTTCTTATAAACCGCACGAGCATCTCCCGACTGCAAATCGGTTACTTTCAAAGACATGGCTTGTTCATTAAGCTGAGTTATTTGCGATTGCCCCGGGTCTATGATACGGGTTACACCCGGAGGTAAAACATAATTAACAGGAACCTGTCCTGCATTCTCCTCAATATTTACCACCGATATATCCATCTTACCCTGAGCCGGAGCATCTCCTTTCAAATTCAAAGCATAGTTATACGTTCGCCATTCACCCCGAACCAATTCCAACGTGGCAAAACGCAAATGTGTCTCACACTCAAAACCCGTCATAAACATGCGGATAAAACGTATCGTTTTAAAATCTTGAATAGATCCCACTTTCTTCTGAGGACGAGACAAAGGAATTTTGAATTGATACCACACAGCTTTTCCTTCTTCACCATTGCGGAGCCGGACGGTTGTCTCCCGCTTATCGGTAATACAGTTTTTCCCCACCTCCAAGCTATCGGGGCATAACGATATGCGGTACTGATAATACCTTTCATATTCGTTCAACGTATTATCCTGATTGATATCCTCCACATCAGGAACGCTTTTGGAAGACTGATAATACGAATCGTTCATTTCCTCGGGAGACCGGGAATTGTTTTCTGTTCCGTTATATCGTTTATACCGATCCAATATAGAAGTTTGGGCATCGTCATAATCGTGTCCACGATAAAAATGGTAATTATCCCCGGCCGGATCGTTAAACGGAGAAAACTGATCTTGTCGCATAGCCTCCACTACCGCCGGAGATAGTTTAGTTTCGAGCTTGTCCAAATAATCTCTATATGATGGGAACCCATATTCCTCGTCATTCGACAGACCGTCTAAACCTACGTCTTGCAAAGCCCGTGCACCACTGGTATTATCGAATGCATAAGTCAAAGACTGACGTTTGGATACCTTTCCCCACACCGTAGTCGCTATCTGTGTTGTATCACCGTCGACCGGCAAACCGTTCTCGAAAGACTTCATACCGTCTTTGAGAATATCTTCCGACACTTCTCCCAAATTGAAATACAATTCTCCCCCGTTATGATTAGTCTGATTCTCATCTAAAAACGGATCCATAAGCCAGAACTGTATATATTCGATATTCGATGATTCGAAATCGGTATAATCCATTTTTCGCATAATCCCGCCCCAACGGTTCTCCGGATTCAACAAAAGCCCTTGTGAGTCGATATTATCGGCATCGAGATTGTACGGTCCCCGTTCCTGTGGATAAAATGAAAGGTTCAATGTCTGTAAGGTCGTCGATTCTCCATAATTGATTTCCTTATTGGGAAATATCTCCCGTACACTCACCTCACGCACATAAGGATTAGACAATTGGTCCAAATCATTTTTCAGGTGAGCCGGTATCAATGTCGAGTTTTTCTGAGTAAACATTCTATCGATATAATACCACGATAGCAATGCTCTATTTTGCCCATAACGAATATCATTGGAATAACGAGCTTCGGGAAACAAAGCATCAGATGAAGGGTCGTACGGAGTGGAAGCCAACGTCCACGAATAAGGAGACTTCAAGTCCAACCCTGTTTGTGTCGATTCGAAATCATCGATATACGATGTTCCCTGCGAGCTGCCGTTTTTGGATTTATGCGGTATCAATTGGGCAAATTCAGCCGTGAGAGCCAACGTAGAAGGAGCTGTTGCGTTTACAGTCGGAATTTTATTCAACAAATTGGTCAACCATAAAAAATTCGTATTATAAGACAAATTCACTCCCCACAAAGTATTATTCAGTACCTCATCACCCATATTTACTTTTTCTGTCAGGGACTTTTCAGACAAATGCATAATCGTCGCTCCTACATTAAAATCTTTGGAGAACGCATAATTCAAATCGAGTCCCAGCATTGTCTTACGTTGCATATTGAACATCGATTGATTTTCAAGCGATACACTAATCGGAGTACCCGCCTCGATTATACTTTGGTTCAATATCGTCACGACACCCATCGCATAATCCACAATATAATCGGAATTTTCGACCAAAGTCATACCTCCGGCAGTAACGACCACCGATCCCCGAGGTACATTCATCGCATTTAATCTTATCTCTGCGCCCGAAGATGCTTTATATTCTCCGGTCATAATAAATTTATTCTTCTCCGATACTTGCTGGGCGATAGTCAATGTCGAATCATACAGCTCTTGATAAACATACTTTTCCGCTATCGCCGCATTTCCTATTTTTTCGGCCAAGTGACTACCGAACGGCTCTATGACCGGAAATATAATTCTCCCGTTCGAAGATTGAATCGTATACCCCTCTATGTAGTCAAAAATACCATCGGAATATTCCGACTCATTCGCATCCAAACGGTCGAGGTTCATTACTTGCAACAAAGTCTGATTGGATATATTCCCCTCCGGTATATTATTTACAGCTACCCCCGTAGAATCATTCTGATATTTAATGTACAGCCTGAATTTATCCTTCTGAACCTGATAGGCCCCCAGCGAATAAACATTTTTCATCATTAAATCCCAAATGGGTAATGAGGTCGATATGGTAGAACCCTTCAACATTTTCAGAAAAAGACATTGATCCGTATCGGTAACATCTCCCGAAAATTCCCCAACCTGATAAACCTGTCCGTTATAAGTATATTCATAAGCGACAGCAATCATCTCATCGGCATTCAGTTTACTTTTCAAGGAGATATAACCCAATTGGGAATTCAAGGTATATTCAGAAGAAGTAAGTTTCCGGGCACTCTCTATTTTCACATAATCCTGCCCCCCCTCGATACCATAAACAGAAAGAGGTTCCAAAGCCTGTGTCACCAAATTGATATTACGAGCATCGGGATAACCGTTTTTAATCTCAGCATACAACGAGTTGGAGTTATTCATCGGATTTTGCTGCGCGGTAGCCGATATCCAATGGTCGTTACCGATATGAACATTTTCGGCCAAATCCATAAAACCGACAATATTCCTCGACTCTTCATAATTGCCTTGTTTATTCGTAATCCAAACTTCTATTCGATTGATACTCACGCCCGATGAGACATAAGGCAATTTGGAAGCAAATTTATCGTAATTGTCCCTAAAAAAATGAGCTAAGAAAAAGTGCCTGTTTTCGTCATAAGCGTCTGCCCGGATTTCGAACGGCGTGGTCTGTGCCCCACCACTCGCATTGACCGTTTTCGATTCGGACTGTTGTTGAGAAATAAGAGCGGTAGCCGTCAATTTACCGAACTGCATAGTCGTCTTTACACCGAATAAAGCCGTACTACCACGTATCAACGACGACCCTGTGGTCATACTCACATTACCGGCTTCGATATTCTTAATAATCTCGTCTTCTTTTCCCTGATATTGTAATTTGAGATTTTTCGAGTCGAAATCGAAAGTCGCATCGGTGTTATAGTTCATATTGAACGACATCTTGTCACCGACTTTCGCCGTTACCGAAGCCTGTATCTTCTCGTCGAAGTCGAAATAAGTCTTCTTTCTGGAACTCATCGGCAGTGCGGGATTATCGAGTTTGTTATGTTTCAATCCCATATTCAACTCGATAGATCCTTGTGTCTTCAATTGTACTCCACCCGGTCCAAAAACTTTTTCCAATGGCCCGAGAGAGAACTGCATATCCAAAAAATTGAACTCCGATTTACTGTTCTCTGCAAAATTCTGGGCATTCCGTTCCCGATAATACTGCTGCATGGATTTACGCAACGTATAATCGTTATACTCGGCCGCCGATAACATGAAAGGAGTGCAAACATCAACCCCGGCGACTCGGGTATGGATTACATAACAATTCGTTTCGGCATCATACTCTACTTCTGTTTTCAGATTAGAAGGATTTTTCAAATCCATCGGAGCTATCTGCCCGATTTCATCGTATGATTCGGGTGATGTTTTAGTGACAGGATAACGGACTTGTATAGAATCGGATTCTTTATTGCTTTGCGTTGCCGATATACCACTCGATGAACTTTGCAGATCGGCCGACTGCAAAGCAGCAAAAGCGGAATAGGCCCCTAATCCGCTCACTGCTAGCACAACTATTGTTCCAATCCTTATCCGTCTTCTCATTCGATACTCCTACACAAATTCCCGCCTTTACTCAAAAGGCGACGACGCCGGTATCAGAGCATTTTCAGAGCCTGCTTAATTACCTCTTCAACTCTCATTGAAGGAGTATCACGCAATAACTTTTGAACTGTTTTTTGCGATTGGGGCTGTGAAAATCCAAGCATCACCAACGCAGCCACAGCTTCCTCGTAAATTTCCGAGGCTGCGGGCGTACTTATTACTAACGGATTGTCGGTAGGTTTTATTTTATCTTTCAAGTCAACAATTACACGCTGTGCAGTTTTAGCGCCTATTCCTTTTACCGACTTCAATAAATTTAGATTCTCCGACGCAATCGCCTGCTCCAATTCAGAAGGATTCAATGAAGACAATATCATGCGAGCCGTATTGGGTCCTACTCCCGAAACAGAAATCAACAATATGAACAGTTCACGTTCGTGACGGTCATAAAAGCCATAAAGCTGATAGGCATCTTCCCGAATCGCTTCGTAAACATACAGACGTGTAGCTTGCCCTTTCGAAAGGCAAGAATAAGTATTTAACGAAATATTAAGCAAATAACCTATTCCCATGCACTCCACAACCGCCGTGGCGGGAGTTAATCGGTAACCTCTCCCGTAATATATTCTATCATATCGTTCTCTTTTTATTCATTTTGTTCAAACTGCAAAGATAGCGAAAGGAGAGTGCAGAGACAAACGGAAATGTAATTTCCGTTTTGACTATGCCGAGCCGCATCCTATCTTCGTATTTACAAAGATAACGAAAGGCAAGCGCAGAGGCAAACGGAATTTTTGGCTCGATATAGTTAATATATTATATATATAATTTTTTATCCATATTTTTTTCTACTTTTGATTCCTAATAAAATATACGTCTCGGCATTAAAAACGAGCAACTTGTTTGTACAGCTATCAACCTTTATTACATTTGTATCTAACGAATAAAATTTAGTGTCGAAACTGTTCATCACTTATGTAACAATAGATTTATCACTATACAACAATGAAAAAAGTATTTCTCATTTTCCTTTCTTTGATTTTTATTTTCACGTTTCAAGTAAAAGCTATTACATTGGAAGATATTACTTCCGGGAAATTTCAGTCCAAAGATATAGCAGAGGTTTATCCATCAGCCGATGGCGTTCATTATTTCACAGCGACAAACGGGAATACACGTATCGTAAAATGTGAATACCGGACGGGACACGAAGTCGATACTCTCTTTGACGTAAAAACCGCCAGAGAATGCAATTTGGAACAATTCGACGGTTTTTCTCTCAGCCCCGATGAAAAACATCTATTAATTTATGCCGACTCGGAACCTATTTACCGACGCTCATTCAAAGCCACTTATTACACGTTCGAGATACGCAGGAACCTATTGAAACCGCTTTCCGACGGAGGGAAACAACAAGCTGCCGTATACTCTCCTAACGGCCGAATGGTCGCTTTTGTAAGAGATAACAATATCTTTATCAAAAAACTCGATTACGGTACAGAAGTAGCCGTCACCCGCGACGGAGAGAGAAACAAAATCATCAATGGGATTCCCGATTGGGTTTACGAAGAAGAATTCGCTCTTACTTCTACCCTGCAATGGTCACCGGACGATGCTACATTAGCTTTTGTGAGATTTGATGAAAGCCATGTTCCCGAATATTCTTTCTCTCTCTACGAAGGTTACTGTCCCACATACCCGGAATACACCCTATATCCGGGAAGATTCACTTACAAATATCCGGTAGCAGGCGAGACCAATTCACAAGTATCGGTACTCTCTTATACCGTCGAAACACGAGCCTTAAAAACGATGAAACTGCCTATATCATCAGACAGTTACATACCTCGAATCAAATTTACGACCGATCCGAACAGACTCGCGGTTGTCACGCTAAACCGCACACAAAACGAAATGGATATATACTCTGTCAATCCTAAATCGGGAATCAGCAAACTGCTATTGAGAGAAACAGACAAATCTTGGATCGAAGAATCTATATTAGACAATATCTCGTTCTATCCCGATTTCTTCGTGATTGCCAGCAGTCGTAGCGGTTATCAACACCTTTTCCGATACAATTATAATGGAACATTAGCTAAACAAATCACCAAAGGCGAATGGAACGTTTCGGCATTTTTGGGTTATGATGAAAAAAGTCGCTCTTATTTTTACGAATCGAATCAAGAAGGCCCCCTTTACAAAGCCATTTACAAAATAAATGAAAAAGGGATAGAAACCAAATTATCGGAACGAATCGGGACAAATCAGGCTTCGTTCAATCCCTCGTGTACTTATTTTATCAACAAATACAGCAACAGCAATGAACCTTTGCTCGTAACCGTATGTGATGCCAAAGGGAAAGTAATACGCACACTGGAAGACAATGCCACGCTAAAAGCACGAATCGCCCAAACCGATTTGCCACGCAAAGAATTTTTTACCTGCCCCAATCACGCAGGCGATCAAATGAACGGTTATATTTTGAAACCCACGAATTTCGACCCCTCGAAACGCTATCCGGTAGTCATGACCCAATACAGCGGACCGGGTTCCCAATCGGTTCTGGATAAATGGACAATAGACTGGGAATACTACTTAGTCAGCAAAGGGTTTATCGTCGCCTGCGTCGATGGGAGAGGAACCGGCGGACGCAGTCGGGCATACGAAACCTCTGTATATATGCAATTAGGGAAACTCGAAACCGAAGACCAAGTAGCGGGAGCGGAATACATGCGGACCCTACCCTATGTAGACGACAAACACATAGGTATATATGGTTGGAGTTACGGTGGGTACGAAACTCTTATGGCCATGTCCACAAGCAACGGTACTTATCAAGCCGGAGTGGCTATCGCTCCGGTAACCGACTGGCGTTATTACGATACGATTTACGCCGAGCGCTTTATGCGTACGCCGAATGAAAACAACGAGGGATACGAACAATCCGCCCCCATTACTCATGCCGAAAAATTAAAAGGAGATTTGTTGATTATATCGGGGACAGCAGACGATAATGTTCATTATCTTAACACATTACAATATTCCGCTGCTTTAATCGAAGCAGGAATACAATTCGATACTCAAATATATACCAATAAAGACCACCATATACGAGGTTGCAACACCCGTCATCATCTGTATACCAAAGTATGTAACTTTTTCCTCGATAAACTGAAATAAAAGGAATAGCATCCCAACCCTATGGAAAAGAAAAAAAGTAACAAAATAAGTTGGTCTACCATCTATTCTTTGGGATTGGTGCCTGCTATTCTCGTATGGGGATTAGCCCCATCGCTTAAAGAAAATGTCATTGTCCTGACATCGATTATCGCCGGTATTATATGGACTATATTCTCCCGGCTTTACATACATTTTTTTAAAGGATGTGGAATAATAGGGTGGATAACAGGGTGGTCTATGATATTTGGAGGAATAACAAAAGCATTCTTGCTCCTTTTCGGGTATTATAATATCCCTATCGTACTTTTTTGGGCTCCCTGCATGGTTGTCATATTATATCTGTTCGAACATCGGAATATACACCCCCCATTCTGTTATCAGTGTATCTTGAAACGAGGAGGGATTCGAGAACGGCATTTACTGGGAGATTTCAGCCGCTATGAAACTCATTATATCGTACGCTTAATTCTAATAGGCTCTATATTAGTAACTATGTTATCATGGATACTCTTTGCTTTTGGCGTGGAAAGGCAAAGCCGTGCCGGGAATTATTTTTACTTCTATTTTCCTCTGGGGTTAAGTATAGCTATCATTATCTTCGAAATTATTCGCCGTCTGCTGATCCAACAACTTATCGAAAGTCACGAGAAAAAATGTAAACGTTATATCAACGACAAAACGAATAATCCCGATATGGATTACTTTTTCACGGTAATTCGTATTATGGTCATAGGTCAAGAAAAAATCTACTTAATCGAAAACAAAGGAGATGAAATAGAATTCAATAGCGGCAAAGGGTTCGATATTCCTATACATCGTTATACAGACTATTGTACGACGCAAGAAGAAGAGGAACAAAAAGCCCGGCAAATCATACGCGAAGAACTTCAAATAGAAAAACCCGATTTACGCCACATATCATCGGCTATCGCCGAAGATTCTTGGCGAAGGGTCGGACATTACGTATTATTTATCTCGGACAAGGATCAAAATAAACTAAACAGATATAACGGCCGCTGGTACACCTTAGAAGAAATAACAAGATTGTTCCACAGCAATAGGCTTTACCCTCTATTTAAAGAAATCTATGCCCGTTTCTATACGATTGTCAATACGGCCCGTACCTATTACAGCAATGGAAAAAGGAGATATCCGATAAGAGGATATAAGCCGGCCTTTACATTACACAGAATCGATTTGCTGGATATCGAATTAGATGACCCGGTTTGGCTTTACGTAAGCCGGCACAATGACGACCGCCTTTTATACCGTATAGACAAATGGATTCGAAAAATTTTAGGTAAAAAATGTTCCTCATCAAATTGCTGCGATGCTTGATTTAATCACCATATTGGGTCCCACCGCTTCCGGTAAAACATCTTTGGCGGTGGCGCTGGCCGCCCACCTAGACACCGAAATTATCAGTGCGGATTCCCGTCAGATATATCGTTCAATGGATATCGGTACAGGTAAAGACTTATCCGAATACACCTATGAAGGACACGCTATTCCCTATCATCTAATCGATATTTGCCCACCCGGATATAAATATAATCTATTTGAATATATTCGGGATTACAACACCGCTTACGCAGATATTATCAAGCGGGGCAAAACGCCCATTCTTTGCGGGGGTACAGGTCTGTACATAGAAGCCGTACTCAAAGGATACTCGTTACCTCCCGTACCCGAAAACAAGGCCCTGCGCGAAAAACTTGCTGAAAAATCACTATCCGAATTGGAAGAAATACTCAAAAACTACAAGACTCTACACAACCAAACAGATACCGATACTTGTAAGCGAGCGATCCGCGCCATTGAAATAGCCGAATATTATTCTCGGCAAGAGCCCGAAAAACTTATTCCTAATCCGGTAAAAAACGCTTTGATTATCGGAGTGAACATAGATAGGGAAAACCGACGCGCCAAAATTTCGCAACGTCTGCGCAATCGTCTCGAACAAGGCATGGTGGCCGAAGTTCAAGGTTTGCTCGACAGCGGCATCGATCCAGAATCTCTCATTTACTACGGGCTCGAATACAAATATATTACCGAGTACCTCATCGGGCGCACCTCATACGATCAAATGGTTTCATTGCTCGAAATAGCGATTCACCAATTCGCCAAACGGCAAATGACATGGTTTCGGGGTATGGAGCGTCGGGGATTCTCCATTTTTTGGCTCGACGCAGCCCTCTCTCTCGATGAAAAAATAGCTAAGATAGATGAGAAGATAGCCCAGTCGGTATAATACGATACCATATGTTCCATAAATATTAAGAGCTCTTTTCGAGAATACAAAATAAGAAGCTGTTTTAAATTTATTCCGAGACAGATTGAGACCTATGTTGAAGCAGATTGGAGTCCGAGATATGCAGTCAATAGCGGGCTATTGACAAAAATCAAGGGATTCAAGATGCGAGACAGGGGCTCAATATGGCCGGAACATACCTGCTTGAAATGATAATATTATTTCTCTATAAATTTAAAACAGCTTCTAAATTTCTACTTGCATATATCAAAAAATTTTACGAATATTGTAAGCAAGAAATTTCACGAAAGGGAGGCTGTGTAGGGATTAACCTTACTTCATTTTATTTAAATTGAATGTTCATCACACAGTTTGCCTCATGAGCAGTATGGAAGCAAAAATCGAAATTCTTTGGAATAGCCTATTGTTAACATGGTCGTATGATTACAGAATTGCCGGAATCCATACGTTCGATAAAGACGGTTTGGCTATCGGAGTGAATTTGATCGAACGTCTGAATCTCGAAACATCGTGGGGAACCTTAACAATTCTGGAAACGACCGATACTTCCATAACTTTTATACACAATGGCACGAGGATAATATTGTCCGATGGAGCAAAATATCATTTCGAAGTTCCACAAGTGCTCCCCGGCAGTCAAGGAGATTTTTACATCGAATTAATTTGCTCCCAAGTACGACTCACTCACTGGGACGAATTTTTCGAATGCTCTCGGCAATTCACGGTCGATAAAATCGACTGGGATCTCATGCAAGACGGTGATGTAGACTCTGCTTTACTCATTGCCGAATCTATCGCCGAACAATCACCGGAGTCGCTCGAAATCATCGCAGAATATATGGCCGTTGCTGAAATCTGGGTAGTAAAGAGGCTCATGAATGGTTACGAGACTATTACAGCCCCGGCGATATTGCAGAACCTTACAGTTAACCAAAAATGAAACATTATGATAGATTTCTCCAAAGAACACAAGACCTTACTTAGCCGATTGGCGAAAAACCCGAACGACATGGAAGCCCGTGCCTACCTACTGCGTTGTAACTGCCTTTGGGCCGAAGAAAATATAAAGGGAAACAAAAACACATGGCAAAATGCGAATCTGATACGTGAAGTATTACAATATGGGCCTCTTTTACTCGAAACGGGAGAAATGAGCATGTATGACCTCGTTTACAAAACATGCGACAGAATAAAAAGGACTATATTTTCACATCCTCGCCTATCTGTAAAAATTCTCGAATTGGAAAGGGAAGCCCTTTATCGTATCGAAGCCGAAACCGGTCACGAACTGGGTATCACCGAAGACGTTCAACATGAAATTAGCCTATTAGGAACAAATATATGGTATGCCGACCGTGGTGAATATGATAAAATCAAAGACGAGGGACATTTGAAACACGACCCGGTAGAATGGACTGCCCGCTGGGAAGAGGTTATCGACGAAGCAGAAGCAAAAGCATATACCAGATTACAAGAACACCCTCAGGGCATGGGGTTTTGTCATGCCTATTGGCCGACGTTATCTGCTATTTTGGCCGAAGACTACGATATCCAGTGGCGTAGCCCGTCCCAAATGAACCCCAAAATTCTGTTCGACTAGCAGAGTATTAGCCTAAAAAACAGAGGGATACATGTTAACGATGTATCCCTCTGTTTTTCTATTCTATTTTAAAACCCTTTCTTATTTACAAATCGAACTTATAGCCTAATGAAAGCATGAACATTGTATTATTAGGACTACCCTCCTCATCGTAGACATTAGAAAGTCCGAAATTATAACGGGCATCGATCGTCATACCAAAATCAAACTCATACCCAACTCCCAAAGCAAGAGAAAAATCGAATGTTTTAGCCTTATAGCCATATCCATATGGTTCCAAATCTTTGGACGAAATCTCTTTTCCCGCCAACTTCGCTTTATATTCATCATCGACACAGAAGCCGAATTGAGGACCAAAATGAACATTCAAACCTGCCCACGGATAAATTTTCAACAAAACTGGTATATTCAGATAGTGTGAAGTATAGTTCGATTCCAAAGTTTTCGTGAGAACCGGTATATCATCAAAACCAGCCCCCTGCATCGAATAATAAAATTCGGGCTGAATCGCCAATAATTTATTAATACGATAATTAGCAAAGATCCCCACATTCATTCCTGCTCTGAAATTCGATCCATCTCCAGTCAAAGAAGAGACGTTAAGACCTAATTTCGGCCCCATAGAAAGTTGAGCGAAAGCTCCACCCATGCACATCACGGTAGCGACTACCAATAAAATCTTTCTCATTTCTTTTTAGTTTTGTTACACCTAGTTCTCCAAAGGGGTATTTTAATACAATTTCTGCGGGGAGAACTTCAGTAATTTTTTCTCAAAAATATTTACTGATCGCAGGTTAATAAGGCGCAAATATAGCCATTAAAGCTATATATAAAAACTATTTATATTTTTTTATCCGCGCCATAAAGACACATTTTGCAAGCCATTATATATCAGCCATATACATTACTGACAAAATAATAATAAGATAACGAATGTTTATATAATCATGCCATAAAAATAAAAATGTCGACTATTTTCTTTGTAGCGAACTTAAAAACAAAAATCTATGGCAAATAATTCGTACAAAAATCCATCGATGAAACAACTCGACATTTTAAAAACCGAAAATGAAATAGAACGCTCTCACTACCCGATACTGTTACAGGCTCAAAAAGCATGGGAGAATATAGAACATTTCAGGCAAAAGCGAAAACGAAACAGGGACTATACTTATGGAAAACAATGGAACGACTTGATAAAACTACCCGACGGCAGAGTTGTAAGCGAAGAACAGTATATACGGGAACAAGGAAAAGTTCCTCTGAAAAACAACCTGATCCGCCAAATGGTCAAAGCCGTTTTAGGACAATTCAGAAACAACCAAACCCAACCCGTATGTATAGCTCGCGACAGGCAGGAACAGAGTTTGGGGGAACTGATGAGCACAGCCGTCCAATACGCCTACCAGCATAATCGGTTACAAGAACTCGATAGCCGCACATTGGAAGAGTTTTTGATTTCGGGTATTTGTTTCCAGAAAATAGGATATGGACACCGTAGAGGAAAAACCGACGTCTGGGTAGATGAAATAAATCCGAACCGAATATTCTTCAACGCTATGGAGGACAGCCGCCATTGGGATTGCACTCTCATAGGCGAACTACACGACATGTCTATCGCCGAAGTAATATCGAGATTTTCTTTCGGGTCAAGGGCTCGTGCCATACAATTACGTAACATCTACTCGGAGGCCGACAATGAAACGATACGGCACAACTTCGAGAACCTCACGGCAAAAGCAATCGACCGGCTCGATTTTTTTATGCCGGCCAATCAAGATATGTGCCGAGTCATAGAAATATGGAAACTCGAAAGTCGGGAAGTACTGAACTGCCACGATTTCCGTTCCGGTGAATATTACCACATACCTGTGACAGGAGCCGAGGATATAAACAAAGAAAATAGGAAAAGAGTACACGAAGCTCGCACATCGGGACAACCGGAAGAGACTGCACAGCTTATCGAAACAGAATGGAGTATAATGCAAACATGGCGGTATAGCTTCTTCTCCCCACTGGGAGACTTATTGGACGAAGGAGAAACTCCCTACTGGCATGGAGAACACCCTTACGTGTTTAAACTATACCCTCTCATAGACGGTGAAGTACATGCCTTCGTCGAAGATGTAATCGACCAACAGAGGTATATCAACCGACTGATTACCATGATAGATTTTATCATGGGTTCGAGCGCAAAAGGCGTATTGCTATTCCCGGAAGATCAAATTCCCGATGGCATGACAATCGAAGATATTGCCGACGAGTGGACCAAATATAACGGTATCATTTTATTCCGTCCCAGACCGGGCTCTCCCATGCCCCAGCAAATAGCGGTCAATGCCACACAAGTGGGAGCCTATGAAATGCTTTCGTTGCAAATGCGCTTGTTCGAAGACATATCCGGCGTCCACGGTGCGATGCAGGGCAAAGCAGCCCAATCCGGTACTCCGGCCTCTCTATATGCCCAACAAATACAATATTCTTCGACCAATCTGCTCGATCTATTCGAGTCGTTCAAAACATTCCGAGAAGACCGGGATATAAAAATCATGAAAACAATCCAGCAATTCTACTCGGATAACCGTTATTTAAACTTAGCAGGAAACAATTACGGAAAAGAAATCTCTACCTATACCCCAGAGGAAGTTCGTAATACAGAATTCGATTTATCAATTGCCGAAACACTATCGACACCCGCTTTAAGAATGGCATCCAACGAATTTCTTATGGAGCTGTTTCGTTCCGGGAAAATATCGCTCGAAATGCTTCTGCAAAACGGAGCCTTTCCTTTCGCCGACAAACTGCTGCAAGCTATCCATCAAAGTCAAGCCGAATCGACACAACAAAACACCACACCGCAAATTTAGACGATCGGTTTATCTTAATCGAAACAAAGACAGAATCCGCTTGGGATTCTGTCTTTGAACTCTAACCATAAATATAAATCAAAACAGACACTACTTCTGTAACACATATTCTTTCATATGAGCTATATCGTCTAAATAATCTTGTAAGTCTTGTTCATGATCTTCTTCCTCTGCCAAAATATGTTTGGCGATATCGCAAGTCGTAAAATCCTTCCCGTCGGTCAATGCAGCGATCGTCTGATAACGTAATATAGCGCAACGTTCTGCTGCGACATTCTGTTTCAGCAACTTGACTACATCTACATCAGTAGGAGGAGTATAAGCACATTTTGCCAAATCGAACCATTTCTTAGGATCCAATACGGGAACACCCTCCAACTCGATAATACGGTCGGCTATCAATTTAGCATGTTCGAACTCTTCCATAGCATGTTCCTGAAATTCTCGTTGTACATCGCCACGCATAGCGCCTTTCACTACAAGGGCTCCCACCCAATATTGATAAAACGCCAACCATTCTTCCGACAAAGCGGCATTCAACTCATCGAGAACTTCCGATACATCTATTCTTCCCTTCAAAATAGCTACACTTTCTTTTGCCATAATTATATCTCTTTTAGATTAAAAACTTTCCTTAATAACAATTGCGATATCTCGTTGGTTCACCACGACACCTACAATTCTACTTCCATATTCACAAGAACCGATATTCTCACCTTTATACTTGGGATCATTGAGATAGAGGAGATTCGAATAAAAATGAAATTAGTCGCTTTATCTTTTTCTCATCTTTCGCTATATTTGTAGAATATAGGATACGGTTCGGCAGAGTCAAATCGGAAATGAAATTTCCGTTTGCCTTTGCACTTGCCTTTCGCTATATTTGTAGAGTTTTTCTTTAATTATAAAATTTCTGCAATGAAAAACATACGCACAGCCATTATTGGAGCCGGCTACCGGGGACGGTACTTAATAACCCTTTTGCAAAAAATAAATCTATTCGATATTATCGCTGTCAGCGATATATCTCCCAACCTATCAGAAATTATATCGCAACTATTCGCGGGAGAAAAGATTCCTAAAATTTACAATTCTGGGACTGACGATTATCGACGAATGCTAAATGAAAACACGATAGACCTCGTCATCATAGCTTCCCCGTGGCATCTCCACAAAGAACAAACCATCGAGGCATTAAAATCTGGATGCCACGTCGCAATAGAAGTGAAAGGAGCATTGGATATAGACGAGTACCCCGATATTATCCATGAAAGCCGACAGAATAAAAAGCAGGTCTTTCCTCTTGAAAACACACTATTCAGAAACGATATTCTGGCTATAAACAACATGATACATGCCGGGATATTCGGTCGCTTGGTCTTTCTTCAAGGAGGATACCGACATGACCTCACCCATATACTCATAGATCAAACCGGAAACTTCGGTGTACAGAATGGGTCTGAATCAGAGTGGAGATCGAAATATTACGAAACCGAAAACGGCGATTTATATCCGACCCACGGATTAGCCCCCTTGTGCATGTTCCTTGATATCAATCATACAGACTATATAAAAAGCATCACGTCTTTCTCCACAAAACCGGGATTAGGACTCCACGCTTGTATGGCCAAGCGAAACGGAATGAAATATACCGATATACACCAACACACATTCCGAATGGGCGATGTCGTCACTTCGATACTCCAAACCGATTCCGGGGCTCAAATAAACTTATTGCACGATACCACTCTCCCACGTCCCCGTTCTCTCAACTACGAAGTTCAAGGAACCAACGGAATTTGGAATGCCGAGAAAAATGCCATTTACATCGATGGGTTAAGTCCTTTCGAGGAATGGGAACCCGAAGATAAATACATCAAGCAATACAAACATCGGTTCTGGCAGCAATGGGAATCGGAAGCTCTTCGCTATGACGGGCATCATCAAGGCATGGACTACATCATGCTAAGGGTCTTGGGTGAAGCTCTGCAAGGCCGGGAAAATTATCCGGCAACGTTGGAAGATATGGCAACTTGGGCAGCAGTATCGCCCTACTCGAAAATATCCATTCAAAAGGGAACTTCGATACCCTTTCCCCACTTCTAAACCATCTCGAACAGACATAGAAAAGAGTCGCTCCGGATTTTCGGA
>ENA-OROO01000495-OROO01000495.1-human-gut-metagenome-genome-assembly--contig:-NODE-495-length-25210-cov-4.532499_pt1 | contig 25210 bp, 24 predicted proteins | sample MGYA00242130_ERZ509052 | MGnify/ENA primary metagenome ERZ509052 (study PRJEB26280, sample SAMEA2338730) | human gut metagenome | biome: human gut; feature: human-associated habitat; material: faeces... | reverse complement strand
CTATAAAGACTTATTTCATAAAATATTAAATAAAATAATCAATACCAGCCTAACGATAACTATAATATTAATGATTATATCAGGACCAATCAATATTACATTATTTAATAACGATTATAACTTTATTTTCGGATTAGTACCATTAATATTCTTTTATACAATATATGATAGTATTGTAAATATAAATATAATATGTAACAAAGAAAAAAATATCATAATATTTCTTTTAATAAGCTTAATAACTAAGATAATTTTTGAAGTACCACTAATAAATTCAGCATATAGAATGGGATATACAGCATATTTCGGAAGCATAGCCAGTACAATATTAGGACTAATAATCAGTATTATTATTGGAATAATACTTTTAACTAGAAAACTAAAAATAAATTTATTAGATAACTTTAATAGCATATTAAATATTATCTATGAAAACATAATATTATGTTTAATATTAACATTATTTACATTAATAATAAAAGTAGATACAAAAAACATCATCAGTAGCATTTTAGTCATAATTTTTTACATATTTATAACTATAATCTATTATATAATCAAAAGAATAATAATACCAAAAAATAACCAGTAATATTGCACTTTTTAGTTAATTATGATATTATTATATCAGTAAGATAGTGAGGAATAACATGGAATACGATAAGAAGAAAAAAATATTAATAATATCAGGACTAACCATCCTATGCTTAGGACTACTAGGGGGAAGTATAGCTTATTTCACAAGTATACTATTCGAAGATTTAAATGTAAACACAACCACTAAAGGATTAGATTATTATATAACATATAATAAAGGTACTGATATAACGCGTGGCACCATAAATCCATCATCTACATATACAGGAGGAAATAACATTACCATAACATTATATAAAAAAGATAACACATATGACATATATGGACACATATATATGGATGTTACCTCAATAGGGGATAAATTAAAGAACAGCGATGCATTAAAATATACCGTTGTAAGTGGCAACACCATAATATCCTCAGGCAGTATGAAAGGAACTTCAGCAGGAACATCAAAACTAATAGCAACAAACATACCGCTTAGCACCACAAGCACCACTTACAAAGTATACTTATGGTTTGATGAAAACAATATAAATGATTATGAAGTACAAGGGGAAACAATAAAAGCTACTGTACGCTGTACAGCTAGTATGAAGCAAGAATAAAAAAACAAAAAAAAGAATAAAAAAGAAGGTGAAAAAATGGCTAATGTGTCAAATTACTACATAGAATCAAGAACCAAACTAATTAGTAATAAAGAATCATGCATTATAGGTAACAAGTACAGAATAACCATATTAACACCAAGATTAGCCAGATTAGAGTATACACCAAGTGGTAAATTTATCGATGACCCAACAGCCTTAGTCATTAATAGAACCTTTCCCAAAACACCATATGGCATCACCGAAAGTGAAACACTAATCCAAATAGATACCGGCATTTTCACAATCACATACGTAAAAGATAAAGATTTCAAAGCCGGAAACCTCGGCAGTAATCTAAAAGCCGTCATAAATAATACTACAATAGAGTGGCAAATGAATAGCCCACAAGTAAAAAATTTAAGAGGTATAAATTATTCAATTGACAGCATTAAGGATAAAATAATTCTAGATACAGGATTATATTCTTTAGATGGCTATGCAGTAGTAAAAGACAATACTCCAGTATTAACAGAAAACGACATTTTCATCCCAAGAGAAGAAGGATCAAAAGACATATATCTCTTTATGTACAATAAAGATTTTGACGGATGCTTAAACGACTATTTCACTTTAACCGGCTATCCAAACCTAATACCAAGATATGCCTTAGGGGCATGGTGGTATAAAAACGATAATTACACCAGTAAAGATATAATATCATTAGTAGATAGATTTAACAAAGACAATATCCCAATATCAATATTTCTATTAGGAGACTCATGGCGTGGAAACAACAATTACATACCAAGTATTGACCTAAAAAACGTAAGCAATTATTTAACACAAAAAAACATAAAATTAGGAGTAACCATTAATCCAAATTTAGAAATAACCAAAGGAACAAATGAATACAACCTAATAAGCAATTATACCAATGAAGAAAAATTCAAATTTATTCCCCTTAGCAACGAAAAACTAGGCATATACCTAAACATGTTTATAAATAATCTAGAAATGCAAGGCGTAGAACTATATAGTATTGATTATAACAATCCAAATGACAAAATAGATTTGTGGAAATTTGCCCATTATCATCATGGAAAAATAGAAACAAGAGGAAAAAGAGGATTATCACTAACCCGAAATCACGGAATAGCGGTACATCGCTATCCAATCATTTGGAGTGGTAAAACATTAGTAAATTGGACAACCCTAAATCTATTACCAAGATATAATCTCCAAGGATATAACGTCGGAGTATCTTTCATAGCCCATCCCATTGGCGGTTATCATAACGGTATTGAAGAAGCTGAATTATATTTAAGATACATACAATTTGCCTGCTTCTCACCAATCTTTTTACTTGCCAGTGAAGGAGGCAAGTATTACAAAAGAGAACCATGGAAATGGAATCCAATTATCGAAAACGATATTATTTATTTTATGAATTTAAGATACAAATTAATACCATACATCTATACCGAAAGCTATAACTATCATAAAACAGGAAAAGGAATAGTAAAACCATTCTATTACGATTACCCAAAAATATTAGATGATGTTCAATACAAAAATCAATACTTTTTCGGTCAAAACCTTTTCGTATCACCAATAACTAACAAAAAAAATATAGTTATCGATAGAGTAATGAAAAAAGTATTTGTTCCAGATGGTATTTGGTTCAATTTATTAGATGGAAAACAATATAATGGAGCTAAATATTATACCAATTTCTATCGCGATGAAGATTATCCCGTATTCGTAAAAGCCGGATCAATAATACCAATGAGCTATAATATTAAAGAAGATATACCAAGTACTCTAGAATTAAATATATATCCACTTAACGATGGAACATACAATTTATACGAAGATGATGGAATAACTAACAACTATAAAAAAGGTATGTATATGATAACAAACTTTAGTTATCATTATGAAAAAGATAATTACACCTTAAAAATATCAAAATCAGAAGGTAAAAATCTTCTAAGCAAAAGAAACTATTTATTAAGATTCAAAAACACCAAAAATATTAAAGCAGTATACATAGAAGATAAAAGCATTACTTATAATTGCTATTATGATAAAAACGATTTCATTATTCAAATAAATAACCTTATCGTAGGCAGAGACTTAGAAGTAAATATAAAAGGTGAAAATGTTTTAGTAAGTTCTATTAGGCTTATCAATGAAGACATTAAAGAAATATTATATGACTTAGCAATAAATACAAGTCTAAAAGACAAATTAGATGAAATATTATTTAGCGACCTAGAAGTTAAGAAAAAAAGAATAAAAATAAGAAAATTAAAGAAAAAAGGATTAGATAGTAAATATATAAAAATATTCATCAATTTACTTGAATACATCCAAAAAATATAGTATAATACAGACTTATATGGAGGTAATATAATGAAAGAAATATTAAATATACTATTAGACTTTATAATATCATATACATTAATATTTATACTATATTATTTCTTTTTTGTTTTTAAAAAGACAAAATATAATAAAAAGAAAGTACCAGTGGAATACTATTATTTAGTAAGAGTATATGGATTAGATGAAAAAAAAATAAATTACAAAAAATTTTTATACACTTCCGCAATTATAAATACTTTTATAATTGCTTTGACTTATGTAATTGTTTTTCACTTATTAGACAATTGGCTATGGCAATTGCTATGTAGCATAATACTCATAATCCTATTAATAATAATTATGTATGGAATACTAGGAAGACATTATCAGAAAAGAGGTAAAAAAAATGTATAATTTCAAAAAAATAGAAAAAAAATGGCAAGAGTACTGGGAAAATAATCATGTTTTTGAAGCACAAAACGAGAGCAACAAAAAACCATATTACATTCTAGTAGAATTTCCATATCCATCAGGAAGTGGACTACATGTAGGCCACGTTAGAGGCTATACAGCACAAGACGCTATAGCTAGAATGAAAAGAAGACAAGGATATAACGTTTTATATCCAATGGGATGGGATGCATTCGGAGCTCCAGCAGAACAATATGCCATAAAAAATCATATTCATCCCAAAGACGCCGTAAAAGAAAATATAAAAACATTTAAAGGCCAAATGAAAAGACTTGGATTTTCATTTGATTGGAGTAGAGAATTTTCTACTACCGATCCAGAATATTATAAATGGACACAATGGCAATTCTTGCAATTTTACAAACACAATATGGCCTATAAAGCAACAATACCAGTAAATTGGTGCCCAACATGCAAAACCGTACTTTCCAACGAAGATGCCGCTGGTGGCGTGTGTGAAAGATGCGGCAGTAGCGTTGTTCAAAAAGAAAAATCCCAATGGATGCTTAGAATGTCCGATTATGCTGAAGATTTATTAAAAGGGCTTGATGACACAAATTTTGCTGAAAGAGTAAAATTAGGACAAATCAATTGGATAGGCAAATCAACCGGTGTTGAGTTGGATGTAAACGTTGTAGGAGGAGGATCCTTCTCAGTATTTACCACATGTATTGAAACAGTATATGGTATAACATTCTTTGTAATAGCTCCAGACGGAAAACTAATGAAAGAACTATTACCAAGAGTAGAAAATAAAGCTGAAGTTTTATCTTATATAGAAGCAACATCACATAAATCTAATATGGATAGAACAGAATTAAATAAAGGAAAAACAGGTGTAGAATTAAAAGGAATTAAAGCAATTAACCCAGTAAATGGTAAAGAAGTACCAGTATTTATAGGAGACTTCGTTTTAGGCGACTATGGTACCGGTGCAGTAATGGCCGTTCCAGCACACGACCAAAGAGACTATGAATACATGAAAGCCCATAACCTAGATATGATAGAAGTAATATCCGGAGGAGACATCTCAACTAAAGCTTTTGAAAAATATGATTATTTAGGAAAAAATTGCAAACTTATAAATTCCGAAGAATTCACCGGTATGACAGTGGAAGAAGCCAAAGAAGCCATTACTAAAAAACTAGAAAAACTAGGTATTGGAAGAAGAGTAAATAACTATAAAATGAGGGATTGGATTTTCTCAAGACAAAGATTCTGGGGGGAACCAATTCCAATGATTTATTGCGAAAAATGTGGCTGGCAACCTATGGAAGAAAAAGATTTACCACTACTTCTTCCAAATGTTGCAGAATACGAACCAACTGAAAACGGTGAAAGCCCATTAGCAAAGATCGATGAATGGGTAAATACAACTTGTCCTTGTTGTGGAGGCCCTGCCAGAAGAGAAACCGATACAATGCCTAACTGGGCTGGTTCATCATGGTATTTCCTAAGATTTATGGATCCACACAATAACAAAGAATTTGCTAATATGGATGTAATGAAATATTGGAACAGAGTAGATTGGTATGACGGTGGCATGGAACATACAGCTAGACATCTATTATATGCTAGATTCTGGGTACAGATGCTATACAACTTTGGCTTAGTACCACATAAAGAAATGATTTGGACCAGAGTAAGCCACGGAATGATATTAGGCTCTAATAACGAAAAAATGAGTAAAAGTAAAGGCAATGTAATAAATCCAGACGAAATAGTAAACGGATATGGAGCAGATGCCTTAAGAATATACGAAATGTTTATGGGCGACTATACACAAGATGCACCATGGAGCACAGACTCACTTAAAGGATGCAAAAGATTTGTTGATAGAATAGTAAGACTAAAAGATAAAGTCACAGATAATGATGAATATTCTAAAGACCTAGAAGTGATTATCAACAAAAGTATCAAAAAAGTCGAACACGACCTAACTCACATGGCCTACAATACAGCAGTATCAACACTAATGATTCTATTAAATACTTATGACGAAAAAGAGCATATTACCAAAGGCGATTATAGAATATTACTAGAACTACTAAATCCAATTGCTCCACATATAACAGAAGAATTAAATGAAACTATAGGATATGAACCAATTTGCAATAGACCATGGCCAAAATATGATGAAGCCAAAACAGAAGATCAAGAAAAAGAAATAGCTATTCAAGTAAATGGTAAAGTAAGAGATACCATCAAAATAAACATAAATACTTCAAAAGAAGAATTAGAAAAAACAGCACTATCAAGAGAAAACATAAAAAAGTGGATTGAAAACAAAAAAGTAGTAAAGGTTATCGTAGTACCAGGAAGAATAGTAAATATTGTTATAAAATAAACATAATGAATCTCAAATATATGAGATTCATTTTTTTAAAAAAATAAAATTTAATCAAAATAACTTTTTATACCATTAATAACAGCCAAAATATATTTTTAACACATTAAAAATAACTTTATACCAGAAAAAACATTCACAAAATACCTTTTTACCCCATTTGCATAATTAAATCAAATCTGCTATTATCATTGCAAGGAGGAAAAAATGGATACTATTAAAATAATACAAATATTTAATAAAGTCATAACAAGCAAAGAACTAGATAGAAAAATCGTATATAAATTCCTAAACCACATTTTATCTAAACACAATATCATTTTAGTAGAAGGAGACATCTATATAAAAGAAATAAGAAGCCATATAGTAGACAACACCATAAATAATAATTACCTAATAAGAGTAAATAAAAATCAATTCTTCAGTTTAGGAATAAATGAAAACTTTGATAAAATAGATTATGTACTTAGAACATACTATGATCTATTTGAAGAAATAACCAAACTAAAATTAGAAAACGAAGAGTTATTCTCAAGTACACATGCAATCATAAACCTAGATATATTTAACACAAAAGAAGTAGCAAAATTAATATTAAAGAACAAAGAAGGAATAGTACTAAAAAGTCCTTTAAATATTATCAATGTAAATGTATTAGATAATTATGACAAAATGTTAGAATTATTAACTCCTGAAGAGAGAAAAAATCTAATTAATTTAATAAACAAGCAAATATAAGGCGGTGAAATAATGTATAAAGCATTTAAATTCAGAATATATCCAAGTGACACACAAAAACAAAAACTAAATAAAACTTTTGGATGTAATAGATTTGTATATAATTATTATCTTAGAAAAATAATTAGCGAAGAATATATAAATGCCTATTCTTGTATTAAAGATTATACAAATAAATTAAAATATGAATATCCTTTCTTACAAGAAATAGATCCAACAATTATCAAAAAGACACTGTTTAATCTCCAAGATAATTATAAAAGACATCTCAACAGTGGAATTAGTAATCCAAAATATCGAAGCAAATATGGTAAAAATAGTTATACAATTAAAGCTATTTACAATAAATACTGTAATATAGAATTAGATTTAATTAGTAGAACAATAAAATTACCAGAATTAGAAGAATTAAAAATAAGAGGCTATAGAAATATCACCAAAATAAATGGCAAAATAACAAACGTAACAATATCGAAAGATAAAAATAGCAAATATTATGTGAGTATATTATATGAATTGCCAGAACCATCAAAAAGAAAACCAAATACAATAGTAGGAATAGATTTAGGAATAAAGAAACTAATAACAATGTCAGATAATACATCGTATGATAATAACAAATATATAAATAAATACGAAGAACAAATAAAAAGAGAACACTATAAATTATCCAAAAAGAATAAAGGAAGTCAAAACTATTACAAAAATTTAAAAAGATTAAATAAACTCTATAGCAAATTATCCAATGCCAGAAAATACTACATTCATAAAATAACAAAAGAAATAACCGATAATTATGATATAATAATTACCGAATCATTAAATATTAAAAAAATGATTATAGACAAAAACATAAATCTATCAAAAAAAATAAATGATGCAACATTTAGAGAAATACTAAAACAACTAGAATACAAGTCTAAAGAAAAAGGTAAATACTTTTTCAAAATAAATACCTACTATCCATCAAGTCAAACCTGTAGTGTTTGTGATAATATAGATAAAAAATACAAGAACTTAAATGAGAGAGACTATGTATGCCAATGTTGCAAAAACACATTAGATAGAGATTTAAATGCAAGTATAAATATCATGTTTGAAGGGCTAAAATTATATATGAAGAAAGTATATTCCAAGTATCAATAATAAATGTCAATAACGAACAAAATTTCTTTAAAGTAAAAATAAAGTACGGTAGCACTTATCGGAATTTAAGTCTGTGGACGAAGCTAAGTGTAGTTTCCAAGAAACAGAAATTCATCACTGTGAAGTGATGGTGCAAACAATTTGCACTTTATTCGGGGAGAGTTACTGATATAATTATAGTAAGAACAAGTGTAGACAACTAGAAAAATAAGCAGATAAATGAAAAAAACTTGAATAATTAAAAATTAGATGCTATAATTATATCAGTAACTGCCCTGTAGCCAAGTGGTAAGGCTCTAGACTCTGACTCTAGCACGCGTTAGTTCGAATCTAACCAGGGCAACCACTAAATAAAAATAGCCCTTCAAAAGGGCTTTATTTTGATATAGTTATTATTTGCAACATCTTTGACCACAGCCGCAGCCACAAGAACCATTGTTCCAGAATAATATGAAGAATATTATAAGTACGACGATGATTATCCAAAAACCATTAGCGCCATAGCTATATCCATAAGAAGGGTATCCACAACCATACATGTTAATCTGTTCTCCTTTCAATATATTATATTTAACTATAATAATAATGAATATAGTGTATACCTAATAAAATAAAAAACGAGGTGAAAAAAATGACAAATAAGGACTTAGCAGAATTATTATTTCCTGATGTTACCAAAACAATAGAAGATTATGAAAAAATGTATCCAGAAAGAAATTTGGAGGAAGGCGCGAAAGTAACAAGATTTGCTCCTAGTCCAACAGGATTTATGCATATAGGAGGATTTTATCAAGCACTTACAGATTATATTATTGCAAAAAATACAAATGGAGTATTTTATTTAAGAAATGAAGACACCGACAAAACAAGAGAAGTAGATTCTGCCATTGAATTAATAATAAAAACATTGAAAGAATATAATCTTATGCCCGATGAATATGAGTATAAGGATAAAATAGTAGGCAATTATGGACCATATATTCAAAGTGAAAGAATAGAAATATATCACGCTTACATAAAAAAATTAATTGAAATAGGTAGAGCATATCCATGCTTTTGTAAAAAAGAAACACTAGAAGAATTGAGAAAAAATCAAGAAGAAAAAAAAATGAGAACAGGTTACTATGGTAGATTTGCTAAATGTAGAAGTATTAGCATAGAGGAAGCAATTACAAGAATAAAAAATGGCGAAAGCTATGTCATTAGATTCAAATCAGAAGGCGATTTTAACAATAAAATAATTTTTGAAGACCTATCAAAAGGAAAACTAAGTTTAAGTGAAAATGACATAGATGATGTAATTATGAAAAGCGATACCATGCTTCCAACTTATCATTTTGCTCATGTAGTAGATGACCATCTAATGCACACTACGCATGTAGTAAGAGGAGAGGAATGGCTACCAAGTGTAACTAAACATCTAGAAATGTTTAAAGCATTAGGTTTAAAACCACCTAAATACATCCACACCCCACTGATATTAAAGCAAGATGGTGAAATCAAAAGAAAAATAAGCAAAAGAAAAGACCCAGAAGCAAGTATGAGTTATTATAAAGAAAAAGGATATCCTACAATTGCAGTAATAGAATCATTGATGACAATAATTAATTCCAATTACGAAGAATGGCATGCCGCTAATCCAGACAAAAATTTCTTAGATTTTAATTTTTCTCCCAAAAAAATGTCTCCATCAGGAGCTTTATATGATTTAGAAAAATTAAATAACATATCTAAAAATTACATTAGTAAAATGACTAAGGACGAAGTATATACTAATTTAGTAAATTGGAGCAAAGAATATGATAAAGAATTTAATAATATACTAGTAAAATATGAAGATTATACAAAAAACGTACTAAACATAGAAAGAGAACAGAAAAAGCCTAGAAAAGACTACTCATGCTATAGTGATATAAAAAATCAAATATTCTATATGTATGACGAATTATATAATCCAACCTCATATGAATGGGGAAAAATTGACGATAAAAATGAAATCATTAAGATACTAAAAACATATATGGAAAAATATTTCAATATTACCGACAAAGAAGCATGGTTTAACAATATCAAAACCTTAACAGATGAACTTGGCTATTGCAGTAATATGAAAGAATACAAAGAAAATCCAGATAAGTATAAAGGAAACGTAGCAGACATATCAACAGTAATAAGAGTAGCACTTACCAGTAGAAGTATGACTCCTGACTTATATGAAATAATGAGATTACTAGGTAAAGATAGAATAAAAGAAAGAATAACAAAAATAGAGCAGCTTTAACAAAAGCCCCTCTTTTTTTATAACAATTATCTAATTTTTATGGTACAATATTACAATATAATATATAAATAGAAAGAAAGATATAATGAAAAAAACAAAAGTATATTTTACAAAAGAAATAACTAGCAAAGCACTAGTAAAATTATATAAGAAATTAAATATAGAATTACCCAAACCAACCGCTGTTAAATTACATTCCGGAGAAGAAGGAAATCAAAACTATCTAAAACCAGAATTCATGAAAGACATAATAGAAGAAGTGGATGGTGTAGTAGTAGAATGCAATACAGCATACGAAGGAGCCAGAAATACTACCGCCAAACATCAAAAATTAATGCAGGAACATGGTTGGAATAAATATTATCAAGTAGATATAATGGATAGCGAAGACGACATCACACCAGAAATACCAAATGGCAAAATAATAAAAAAAGATTATGTCGGCACCAACTTAAATAACTATAAAAGCATGTTAGTATTATCACATTTTAAAGGTCACCCAATGGGAGGCTTTGGTGGAGCCCTAAAACAATTATCCATAGGAGTAGCATCCAGTATTGACAAAGGCAAAGACCACCTAATAGAACGTATAGAATCAAGACATGGCAATCACATCATCGATGCAGCAAATTTAAAATTCGGCACCAAAGACTATGAATTAATAAACATCGATAACATTTAGTATGACTAACAATTATTATTGCCAAAGACAAATTATAATATCTTATAACAAAAAAATCAAATAAGAACTTTTATAGTTCTTTTAATTATGCTATAATATAAATATACATAAAGGAGAATGCAAATGGAAGATAAAATAACAAGAATGAAAGAACTAATAAACATCCTAAATAAAGCCTCAGAATTATATTATCAAAAAAATACAATCATGATGACCGACTACGAATACGACCATCTTTATGATGAATTAGTAGAATTAGAAAAAGAAACCAACATGACACTATCCAACAGCCCAACAATAAATGTCGAACCAGAAATATCCAGTTCCTTAAAGCAAGTAGAACATCCTAGTCCAATGTTGTCATTAGCTAAAACCAAGAAAGTAAGCGAATTAGAGAACTTCCTAGGGGACAAAGAAGGCCTATTATCATGGAAACTAGACGGCCTAACAATAGTACTTACTTATGAAGACGGCAAACTTATCAGTGGCGTTACCAGAGGAACAGGAATAATAGGAGAGCTAGTAACAGAAAACGTCAAACAATTCAAAAACGTTCCACTTACAATTCCATATAAAGGAAGACTAGTATTAAGAGGAGAAGCTATAATTAAATATTCCGATTTTAACAGAATGAATGAAGAATTAGGAGATGGTTCCAGCCAATACAAAAACCCAAGAAATCTATGTTCCGGTTCCGTAAGACAACTTGATAGTAGTATTACCGCTAAAAGATGCGTTAATTGCATAATCTTTGCCCTAATCGAATCATCTACCAATATATCCAATTTAAAAAGCGAATGTTTCGATTGGCTAAAAAACCAAGGCTTTGAAGTAGTAGAACATTATAAAGTAACAAAAAACACAGTCAAAGAACAAGTGCTTATGTTCAAAGAAAAAGTCAAAGAATACGATATACCATCCGATGGTTTAGTTATCACTTATGACGACATAGCATACGGTAATAGCCTTGGAACTACCGCCAAATTTCCTAAACACTCATTAGCATTCAAATGGAAAGATGAAACCGTAGCCACCACATTAAGAAAAGTAGATTGGCTCGTATCAAGAACCGGCCTTATCAATCCCGTAGCAGTATTCGACCCAGTAGAACTAGAAGGAACCATAGTATCCAGAGCCTCAGTTCATAACGTTTCCATATTAGAAGGATTAAAATTAGGAATAGGGGATACCATCATGGTTTATAAAGCAAACATGATAATACCACAAATAGCTAGTAACTCCACTCAAAGTGGTAATTTAGAAATACCAAACAGATGCCCAGTATGTGGCAGCAAAGCTAGTATCATATCCAATTCCGATGTAAAATATTTATACTGCATGAACGATTTCTGCAAAGCCAAACTAATAAAACGTTTAAGTCTCTTTGTAAGCAGAAACGCCATGAATATTGACGGTATTTCCGACATGATCCTAAACAAACTAATTACCGAAAAAATAGTAAACAATTATAAAGACCTATATCATTTAGATAGACATAAAGACAAAATAATAGCTTTCGAAGGCTTTGGAGAAAAATCCTACAATAATATGATAAACTCCATAGAAAAGTCCCGACATGTAAAATTAGCCAATTTTATATATGCATTAGGCATACCAGATATAGGCTTTTCCAGAGCAAAACTTATATGCAATCACTTTAACAATGATTTTAAAAAAATAAGTAATCTAACATATGAAGAATTAAGTAATATCCCCGGCGTAGGAGATGTTATTGCCAAAGAGTGGATTGACACATTTTCCAATCCCGACTTTATAGAGGAACTAAAAGAATTAAAAGAAGAAATAGATATACCAAAAGCATCCACTAATAGCAATAAAGACCTAGACGGCTTAACCTTCGTAATAACCGGTAGCCTAAATAAATTTACTAATAGAGATACAATGATTGAATTCATTGAGGAGCATGGTGGCAAAGTAGTTACATCAATATCCAGTAAAGTTAACTATTTAATAAATAACGACATTACCAGTACAAGCACTAAAAATACCAAAGCCAAAGAATTAGGCATAAGCATTATAGATGAAGATAAGTTCCTTGAATTAATAAAAGAAAAGTAATTTTCTTTTTCTTTTCGTCTCACATTTCATTGCTCGCCGTTTTCTAATGCCTAAGGTCATTAGAAAATAGTTTTGAGCTAATATCTCAAAACTAATATTAGTATGTAAAAACACTTGAAAAAAGTTTTTATCTATGTTAAAATAATAATGTCTCAAAAAAGACATTATGGCCTGTTGGTGAAGTGGCTTAACACATTGCCCTCTCAAGGCAACATTCATGGATTCGAATTCCATACAGGTCACCATATATTAACAATTCAAAGACTTCATTTCTGAAGTCTTTTATCTTGCTTTTTTAATAATATAATAATATAATAAATTTACCAAGAAAAGAGTGTGCATATGAATAGTGAAACAAAAACAGTTAAAATAGCTAAAGCAATTATAACAAACAACCCGCAAAAAATAGAAGTATTTGATAATATAAAAGCCATTCATCGTCCTTTTGTATCTTCTTTTTATAATGTCCTAAAAAAGAATTTAACAGAAAACGAATTAACCAACTTTTATAATAACATATCAACTCTGACAATAAAATATAAAGATGATATATTAACTAAACTTAAACTAAATAAAGATGCAGGACATTATTTACCAGATAAAAATACTATAGAAATATTTCCAGCCAATGATTTAAATCCATATAATACCTTTAACCATGAACTATTACATATGGCTAGTAGTAGTCACAGTAATGAAGAATATCATATAGGCTTTTACCAAATAACCAATAAAGCTAATATTAGTTATGCACTAAACGAAGGATATACCGAAGCAATAAACAATCACTTTTTTGGGGCCAGTATAGCTTCATCAGGATACAAATATGAAGCAATATTATCCATTATTATAGAAAAAGTAATAGGAAAGAAAGAAATGCAAAATCTATACTTTACCGCAGACTTATATCATTTAGTAACAAGATTAAAAGAATATGCAACTTATACAGCCATTGGTAGATTTTTATATAATATGGATTTAGTATTACAAAGTAAACAAAATAATACCAATAAAGAAGAAATAATTCCTCCTCTTCTAGAAATAAACTTATTTCTATATGAAGTGTTTACCAATTGGCTAATAGATTCATACCAAAAAAAAACATATACCATAAACGAAATAAATGAAGGATATCATATATTTACCAAAGCAATTAATCTTATACCCGATATATTTTCCTATGTTAGTGATGAATTAAATTATGATATTAAAGACAATACAGAAGTATATAAACAAAAAATAAAAAAACTAACCAAGTAACTTAAAAAACATAGCCGAAAATATTATAGATAAAAAAACTTGATATAATCTCCCAATAAAATAATTACGATAACTAATTTTATCATCTAAAATACTAATAACCTGCATATGAATAGACAGTCCTCCAAAAGAAATAATCATCGAAGAAATTATAACTTTATAAATGTCACTAATATTAAGTAACGATAAAGAAGATAACCCCATAGTCATTTCTAAGACTGCCTTGACAAGTACTGATAAATAATCATCCAAAGCAAAAATATGACATATTAAAGTACTAACAATTAAAAAGGAAGTAACAATCCCAGATATCATAAAAAGTGTGTTTACACTTTTTTTAATACTAAGAGAAAATAAAGCACCAAAACTTTGACAATTAGTCTTTTTCGATATATAATTATCACTAGTAGGAATATTCTTATTTCTAAAGATAATACCAATTATTATATTAGATAATATATGTGAAATAAGAATAATAATTCCATACATATTATTCTTTAAATAGAAGACACCTATTGTTTCTAATACAAATAAAGGATTAGCAAAATGACATATTAATAGAAGATGTTCAGCTTCTAATTTAGAAATAAGTTTCATATCATAAGAAGATCTAATTGCCATTGCATTATTAGGAAATCCCGCTATTAAAGAAATAAATAGAACTAGTACAGCTTCTTTACTAATATTAAATAACTTACTAAAGAAAGAAGTAATGACTTTTGGTATATACATAATAAAATTATAACTAATTAATATATTAGAAGTAACAAACATAGGAAACATTGATGGTACAAGAGTATTAAACCAAATATAAAAAGAAGAAATAATAGTATCGGATACAAGCGACTTATTAAAAAAAATAAGTATTAAAATAATAAAAGTAACAATCACTATAATTTGGTTAGAATATTTTTTCATAATCAATTATATGATATAACATAGAAAAAAATAATAAGGGTGATATAATGAAAATAAAAAATTTTATAAAAGAAAATTACAAATTTTTAATAACACTATTAATTCTAGTAATATGCTTATATATAAAATTACCATATTATGCCATGGCTCCTGGAGGAACAATAAATATAACCGACAGGGTAGTAATGCAGAACTATGATAAAAATAAAGATGGTAGTTTAAATATGCTATATGTAAGTGAATATGAATTAACTCCTGGAACATATATAGTAGCCAAATTAAAACATTGGGATATCGAAAAAGAATCCACAAGAAGAATATCTAACGAATCAACAGAAGAAGTAAAAGAAAGAAACAAAATAATGCGTGATAATTCTTTAGATATAGCCACTATGGTAGCATATACAAGTGCCAACAAAAAGATAGATATAAAGAAAAAAACAAATATTGTAATAGCCACTACTAAAGAAAACGGACTTAAAGTTGGTGACATAATTTTAAAAGCAGACAATATAGAATGCGAAGATATTAAAGAAATAAAACAAATAATATCATCTAAAAATATAGATGACACTGTAGAGTTTACCATTTTAAGAAATAATAAAGAAATGAAAGTAACAAGTAAAATATCTAACGAAAACAATACTAAAGCAGTAGGCGTAGTAATAATAACAGAATATGAATATGACCTTGATCCCAAAGTAGACATAAAATTCAAAAGTACCGAAGCTGGTGCTTCAGGAGGTCTAATGCTAACATTAACAGTATATAATGCTATAAGTGATGAAGATATCATAAAAGGAAGAAATATCGCAGGTACAGGTACCATTTCCGCTGATGGTTCAGTAGGAGAAATAGATGGTATAAAATATAAAATAATGGGTGCAGCCAAGGAAAAAATGGATATCGTTTTCGTACCATCCGCTAATTATAAAGAAGCCATAGAAACAAAAGAAAAATATAATTATAAATTAAATATAATTAAAGTTGATAATTTTAATGAAGCAGTAGACTATTTAAGAAATAATTAAATATAGTACATACATATTTGTACTATATTTTTATATTATATCTTCCAAAATCATCAAAAATATATTATAATTAACTTATGAATAGGAGGATATATATGAGTAGACATAAAAAAAATTCCAATGTAGGTAAAATAGCATTGATACTATTTATAATAATAGTATTAGCATTAATAGCAGTATTTAAAGTAATACCAAAAAACAATAAGCATCAAGAAGAATTAATGCCAAAATTAAACGATATTACCGAAGTAAATACACTAGTATCAAAGTATTCACTAGAAGCCAATATAACATATGACTATAGTGATGATATTCCCAAAGATAAAGTAATATCACAAAGTATAAAAGAAAATACTAAAATAGATAAAGGTATGAAATTAGATGTAGTAATCTCATTAGGAAAATTAGATAAAGAAAAACTAGCTAGTGACAATATTAACGAATTAGGTAAAGTACCAATAATGATGTATCATGGTATTAGAGAAAAAACCGCAAATAGTACAGGAACAGTAGGAGGTAACGTTGACAAAGACGGTTACAATAGAACTCCCGAAGCATTCAGAAAAGATTTAGAATATTATTACGAGAATGGATATGAAATGATCCGTTTAGAGGACTACATAAATGGCAAAGTAACAGCATCATATGGTAAAAGCCCAATCATTATCACTTTTGATGATGGAAACGAAGATAATATAAAAGTAACAGGCTTAGATGATAATGGCAATATAATTATTGACAAAGACAGTGCAGTCGGTATACTTGAAGAATTCAAAAAAAATCACAAAGATGTTACAGTAACCGCTACCTTCTTTGTTAATGGAGGTATATTCAATCAGAGCGAATATAACGAAAAAATATTAAAATGGATGGTAGAAAATGGCTATGACATTGGTAACCATACACAAACTCACTTAGATATCAAAAAATCAACCCCTGAAAGAGTACAAAAAGAAATAGCCTATGTATATGACGAATTAGAAAAAACAATTCCTAATAAATATGTAAAAATAATAGCACTTCCATTTGGTAGCCCATATAGCAAAGATAACGCCAATTTTAAATACGTATTATCAACAAATTACAACGATAAAAATTATATTACAGAAGCCGCTTTAAGAGTAGGATGGGAACCAGAAGTATCATGCTTTGATAAAAACTTCGATAAAACCTTTCTAAAAAGATGTCGTGCCTATGACAATAATGGTAAAGAATTTGATATAGCCATGGTATTTAATATGTTAAAAAGTACCAAATATATATCTGATGGAAATCCAGATACAATTGTAATAAAAGAAACAGATAAAGATAAATTAGTTAATACAGATAAAAAAATAATCACTTACTAAGGAGGTACTAATGAAATTAAATAATAAAGGATTTGCAATAACTAGCGTTTTATATGGATTACTAATACTATTCGTTGTACTTACAAGTACATATTTAGCAATATTATCCTCTAAAAAAAATAATATAGATAAAATAACTGAAGACTTAGAAGAAGACTATTTTAATTCTAATAGTTCCAATGGTTAAGAATAGGAGTATTTATGAATAAAAAAGGATTTACTTTAATAGAGTTATTAATGGTAATAGCCATAATTGCAATAATATCCATGATTTTAGTTCCTAATGTAATCAATATGATATCTACAAATAAACAAAAATCATGTGAAAGTTTAAAAAAGAATATCATTAGTGCCACTAAGCTCTATGTAAATGAAAACAAATATGATTTAGATTTCACTTGTGATAATAAGACCATAGAAATCCCTATATCTGATCTAATAGATACTGGAAAACTAGATGGTGAGATAAAAAATCCAATAAATGATGAAGATTTAACAACCGAAAAAGTAGAAGTAAAATTTAATTGTCAAACTAAACAATTTACATATGACTTTAATTATAACTGCAAATAGTACTTGCAATATTAAAAAAAATATAGTACAATTATCTTAGATATATTTAATAATACGTGAGGTGGAAATATGAAGTTAAATAGAAAAGGACAAACCCTTGTAGAGTATGTACTTATTATATCCTTAATTACTGTAATAGCAATAGGAGCAGTAAAGGCATTTGGAGGCTATCTTCAAGATGCCGTTACTAAAATGGGCTGTAATATTTCTGGTAAAGAATATGTTGAAGGCAAAAAAATCGGAGAGGGATATTGCGCTGGAGACGAAAATAAAGTATTTGAATAGAATATAAATCGACAAAATATTTATATTCTTTTTTTTATAATCAATATATGAGAATATATATTGATTTATTTTTTTTATTTAATACCATTATGGATATAATAATCATAACCTCTGTAAGTATATTATTAAAAAGAAATACTACCTATAAACGAATACTAATATCATCTTTATTAGGAGGAATATCATCTCTTATATTATTTACAAGTATAAATAGATTATTATTAGAACTAATAACCATAATACTAATGATAACAATAGCTTTTAAGTATAAAAACATAAGATACTTCTTAACCAATATACTATATACATACATACTAAGCATCTTATTAGGAGGACTAATATATTTATTTAATTCCAAGGTAACATTAAATATCTATTTAAACTACTTAGTAATAATAATACTATCTATTGAAGTAATGACACTATATATAAAAGAAAATAAGAAAATAAAAAACACTTATAATAATTATTATAAAGTAGACATATATTTTAAAGATAAAGAAAAAATATCATTAATAGGATTTCTAGATACCGGAAACAATTTATATGATCCATATAAAAAAAGACCAATAATTCTCGTAGATAAAAAATATCAAAAAGAAGATAGATTTATTCTAGTACCATATCATACAATTAATGGAGAAGGACTACTAAAATGTATAAAGCCTGAAAAAGTATATATTGAAAAAATAGGGTATAAAAACAATTTACTAGTGGCATTCTCTTCTAGTCCTAGTACAATAAATGGTGTCGAAGTATTGTTACATAAAGACTTAATGAAAGGGTGATAACATGTTAAAACTATTAAAAAAAATATTTAGTAAATTAAATTACTTATTCTATGTTGGAAGCACAGATATTTTACCAGAACCACTAGAAAAAGAGGAAGAAGAAAAATATATAAATCTCTTTTTAAATGGAGATATGAAAGCACGTGATAAACTCATAGAACACAACCTAAGATTAGTAGTTTTTTTAGCAAAAAAATATGAAAATACAAAAATAGATTTAGAAGATTTAGTATCTATTGGTACGATAGGTCTAATAAAAGGAGTAAACACCTATCAAAATGATAAAAATATTAAACTAGCAACTTATGCTTCTAGATGCATAGATAATGAAATACTAATGTATTTAAGAAAAACTAAAAGAAAAAGAACTGAAGTATCATTTGAAGATTCACTATCCTTTGATTCAGAAGGAAATGAATTACATTTAGAGGACGTCCTAGGTACAGACGATGATATTGTTACTAAACCTATTGAAGAAGAATTAGATAAGTATATGATGTATCAAGAAGTATCAAAATTAGAAGACCGCGATAGAGAAATAATAGAATTAAGATATGGTTTAAATGGAAAAAAAGAAATGACCCAAAAAGAAGTAGCAAATATGCTAGGAATATCACAATCATACATATCCAGAATAGAAAAAAAAGTAATAAAAAAAATATCTAGTATTATTAAATTATAAATACTAGATATTTTTATAATTCCTCTTCTTCGTATAAAAACTTTCCATCTTCCTTATTAAGTGATATAGAAATAACATCACGTCTTTCAGATAACTTCTGCATAATTTCGCTACTAAAACTATCATTAGCACAATTACTTAATATACAAAGCGATATTTTTACATTACCATTTTCTAAATCATTGGTTTCTAAACTTTTAATAGAAATTTTATATTTTCGTACTATTTCTTTAATAATTTTAAGTAAACTACTATCGTTTTTTTCCTCACAAACAATAGTATAATGATATAAATTATAATTAACATTACCACTTAAAAAATTAATTTTACTATTGACGCTTCTTAAGATAATATTAGTAAATAGTATAAGTACTGTTCCAATAGCAGCCTCAAAAATTAAGTTAGCTGAGCAAAGAATACCAATAGCAGCACTACACCATAGCGTAGCAGCAGTAGTAAGTCCCTTTACTGATCTATCATCCTTTATAATTACTCCTGCTCCTAAAAAACCAATACCAGCTACTACTTGAGAGGCCACTCTCGTCATATCTGACTTTGGAAAAGCAAAAGAAAACCTAACAAATAGAAAAGAACCTAAACTTACTAAAATAATAGTTCTAAGACCAACATTTCTTCTTCTATATTGTCTTTCAACACCAATGCATGCACTAAGTAAAAAACAAGCCATAATTTGAAATAAAAAACTAATATAATCTGTCCCCATATTCATCCTCCATAACAATTATAACAAAGATTAAAAATATTGTAAATAAATATAGAATAAATAATAATATTCTGTTATAATAAAAGAAAGGAAATAAATACATATAATTAACATATAAATAGGTAGGTGGTAAATATGTTATATATATGGCTTTTAATAGTAGTACTATTAGGAATATTAGAAGTTATAACAACAAATCTAATAAGTATCTGGTTTGTTATAAGTGGAATATTAACAATGATTATATCTCTTTTTACAGATAATCTATATATTCAAATAGGAGTATTTGTAATAGTGGGTGTTATATTAATGCCTATTAGTAAGAGTATATATAAAAAAATTAATACTAAAAAAGTTTGCACTAATCTAGATCGAATTATTGGTATGAAAGGAGTAGTTACTTCTGATATTACCAAAAATGATATTGGAGAAGTAAAAGTAGATGGTAAGCTTTGGTCAGCTTATAGTAGTAGTAATATTTCTAAAGGAGAATACATAAAAGTATTATCTATAGATAGTGTAAAACTAAAAGTAGAAAAATGGGAGGATTAAATATGAATGTATTAATTATTATTTTAATTTTAGTGGTATTATTCGTTATACCAAACGTTATTATCGTACCACAAGCAAGAGAATATGTAATAGAAAGATTAGGAAGTTACTTAACTACATGGCAAAATGGACTACATTTCAAAATACCATTTATAGATAGAATATCTAACAAAGTTACTTTAAAAGAAATAGTAAAAGATTTTGCTCCACAACCAGTAATAACTAAAGATAATGTTACAATGCAAATAGATACTGTAGTATATTTTCAAATTACAGATCCAAAACTATATACTTATGGAATAGAATCACCAATAAGTGCTATAGAAAATTTAACCGCTACAACACTTAGAAATATCATTGGAGAATTAGAACTTGACCAAACTCTAACTTCAAGAGATATTATAAATTCTAAAATGAGAAGTATTTTAGATGAAGCTACCGATCCATGGGGCATAAAAGTAAACAGAGTAGAAGTAAAAAATATTTTACCACCAAGGGATATTCAAGAAGCAATGGAAAAACAAATGCGAGCAGAAAGAGAAAGAAGAGAAAAAATTCTTCAAGCTGAAGGTGAAAAGAAATCTAGTATCTTAATTGCCGAAGGTGAAAAAGAATCAGCTATATTAAAGGCTGAAGCACAAAAAGAAGCCCAAATAAAAATGGCCGAAGGAGAAGCAGAAGCATTACTAAAAATAAAGAAGGCTGAAGCTGATGGTATAAAACTATTAAGAGAAGCAAAAGCAGATACATCAGTTTTAACCTTAAAAAGTTATGAAGCATTAGAAAAATTAGCGGAAGGTCAATCAACAAAGATAATAGTACCATCAGATATGCAAAACATAGCTACTTTTGGCACAGTAATAAATGAAATGATTGATAAGAAAAAATAAAATTCAAATGGATGTAAATAGCATCCATTTTTTATATAAACTTGACTTTTTAGTAAAAAATTGCTATTATATTCAGCACAAGGCGAAAAAGGCATAAAAATATATTTAAAAAGAATAAAATATAAATGAAAGAATATTATCGTAATAGGTATCAAAATATTGACAAAACGCAGAAAAAGTGATAATATATTAAGCAATTTCAAAGGGAGGTTTTTGTTATGAAATTAAAAAATATTTTATTTGAATATTTTTATTACTCATTATCTTCTAATGGGGAAAAAAATACTGTATTCGCCATTAATTCAATTGCTGATAAAAATGGATCTTTGCCATTAATAATTTCATTACGTCTCCATATGAATTCTCCAATATGTGAATACACATGGCATCTATTTATTCCATTGCTCTTTTTATTACACATCTTCATTTCTCTCCATAGTCTTTCAATTTCCTGTGTATCTGCTCCTGTATCTGGATCAACAAAATTTTCTGAATGATTAACTGTTAAATGGTGATATCCATTATTTAAATTTTCAATATTGTTATAAGAATTCCAAGAATCTGAGATTATTATTGAACCTGGTGCAATATGCTCTAAAATTTCTTTTTCAAGTGTTTCTGTTTTTCTATCTGGTACAATTACAGCGAATATTTCTTTGTCATCAATACAAATACCTCCAAATATCCAGACTTGATTTAGTAATCTTCCTTTGTGATATTTTCGTCTGCACATTAACGTTTCATCAATCTCAACTATTTTTCCATTACCTCCAATTTGTTTTTGGATATTCATTAAATATTCTAAACAAGCATATCTGAATTGAATATTATATGATGAAACATATTTTTCTGGAATATTGGTTTCAAAAGTTGTTTGTTTTCCACTAAACTGATGAGACCAACAATAAAGTAAATGCAATATATTATTGATTTTATAATGAGAGCATGAGAAGATACTATATTTTAATATTGATATCTTCTTTCTGCAAATTCTGCATTTCCAAACCATATTAAATTTTTTGGATCTATCAGTAATTAAACTCATAGAACAATTACAATTTTCACAAATCATTTCATTATAAATCATTTTATTTTGAATAGCAATATTAAAAGCAGCTTCTTCATTATTGAATATTTGATATAATCCAAGTGTATTCATTTTGTAATGTCCGTTTAGCATTAGTTTTGAATCTACTAATATTTTCAAAATTTAAATTAAAAAATATATATTTTATTAATAACATTATCAAATTAAATATTTTGATTAAGAAAATTTATAAATTGAAGCGTTTTTATATTTAATCACAACCTTTTATATTGTTATTCTATATTTTTTATTATATCATATTATTCAAAAATTGGTTAAAATGAACAACATAATTTTAATTTTATGGTCTTATAATATTAAAGATTTTACGTGGTCATCATAATTCAGAAATAATATATTAAATATTGTAATATCATTAAATTTAAATATTCGATTTATATATAATTTTAGTGTTTGTTTGTTATTATATATAAGGTACATAAATATAATAGTATTAAATTGTTAAAATATAATATCAATTATAAGATAAGTGTATTATAAAAATGATAATTAACCACTTTTTGAATACTTGATTATTGTGAGTAGCATCAGCAATTTTGAATGATATCAGAATTATTTCAAAAGGCAATTAAAAAAACAGTCTATCGTTTTTTATGATTTTTTAGGGTCCCTTTCCACCGATACAAAAAGTGCCATTGACTTTTTGATTAATATAGAAAAAGTCAGAATTTTGAATGTAGCATTCAATTATTCGTGCTTTATACAAATGTTTGAATGCATTCAGAAATATTTGAAAATAAATTCAAATAATTGAATTGATCTATCAAAAAGTCCCAAAAAGAGGAATAGTACCCTACTCATGATGATAAAACTAAAAAACAATTTAAATTAAGAATTTTTTTATTTAATTCTTATGAATCTTTGGAATTACGATGTCCTCGTATTCTTCCAAAGATTTATTGTAATTGAACTGTTTAATGAGTTCTTGACGAATCTCGTCTTCATTCTTATCCCTAAATTGTGGAATATATTTTTTTAAATGTTTTTCGTTCCCGATAAATGCATCGGGACCGTTTTCCGTGTCAGCCCAAGCAACCTTATAAAGGTAAGGATCATTAAGAGATCTTTCAACCTCTTCAACGGAAACAAAATCGAACTCCTGTTCGGTTAAGTTTCCGCTGTCTACTTGGGCTTCAACAATTTGGGCAGCTGCCGGAGTTTCAGAATAAAGTTTTCTTAACTTTCTTCTGTAACTTCCGTTATGTTTCCGGCAGCTTGCCCTAATAGCGGATATTTCATCAGAGCTCATTAATAAAAAAGGAAGATTTATTCAAATTTCTATTGATCAATATATAAATATCTAATTCGATAATTTCTAATTTTTTATACATTTATTTTATCATATTCAGCTAATAAATTAAAATTAAATTTATGCTTTGCATTATGTTGTATATTTAATAAAGAGAAAATATTTTCATTTTATTAATTATGATATTTGAATGATGTATTTTCGATTTATATATTATTTAATCGTCTTTTTCATTCTCAAAAACTCGATAAAAAATATATTTTACATCTCTAACAAAAAGTCAGGAAATTATAGCATGAATATTCCTATTCAAATATAATTGACAAATAATAACCGTTTTCATTATATTCTTATTCTTAATGAAAAAACTTTGAAAAAATATTGAACATGGATAGTACGTCAGTTGCAGCAATGTACGTCAGTTGCTTGAAGTGTTTAATGTTATTTTTCGTTGTTTTTTCATTAAGAATAAGAAAATGTGTTAGGAATATTAAATTTAA
>ENA-OROO01000484-OROO01000484.1-human-gut-metagenome-genome-assembly--contig:-NODE-484-length-25600-cov-4.526248_pt1 | contig 25600 bp, 25 predicted proteins | sample MGYA00242130_ERZ509052 | MGnify/ENA primary metagenome ERZ509052 (study PRJEB26280, sample SAMEA2338730) | human gut metagenome | biome: human gut; feature: human-associated habitat; material: faeces... | reverse complement strand
CCCCGACGGCCATGCAACAGGATGTTTACGCAGGCTGCCGTGTGTCGCACGGCGTTGCGTTTATGTACTCATTGCCGTTGCCATTGTGGTTTTCGGAGGAGAGTCGGAAACGTTTATCTATTTCCAGTTCTAATGTTTTTGTCATGAAGCGTTTCATCTTACTTACAACTTGCATGTGCGGCATTACGGTCTGCCTTCTTGTCATAGCTTTCATGGCTATACCGGCCGGCCGCATAGGCGATATATATCCTCGCGTTATCACCCCGCGGCAGCATTCACTCGTCATCGGCACTTCGCGCGCCGCACAAAGCGTAAATCCGCTGATACTGAATGAATGCCTTGAGGAGTTATATACGCCTGACTTGTATAATTTCGCCTTCCATTTAGATATATCTTCCTATAATCCGTATTACGTTGAAGCAATACGAAAGAAACTTTTACCCTACGACGGACAAAAGCATTACTTCATATTGGCAGTAGACCCATGGTCGTTTGATGACGGGGTTGTTTCGCCTCCAGAGCTATCGTTGCGCTCGGTAAGTTCACGCCCCAACCTGGAATTCATCGTAAAAAACTTTACACGCAGCTGGTTTACGCCATTCCCTACATATTCATACGTAAACCGGTACGGGCGAACCGAAGTTTATTACGAACCTAGGAATGAAGAAGAATGGCGCCAAAGAGTAAAAGCAAGGCTCGCTGTCTATGAAGGACGTGCCGCGCAGTTTGTTTATAGTACGTCGCGCGAACATGTTTGCAGGCAACTTATAACCGAACTAAGCAAGCGTGGAGATGTTTACCTTGTGCGGATACCTGTTTCCAAACCTATGCTTGATTTGGAAAATAAAGTTTGCAAAGACTTTTCCAAAAGAATGCAACAGCTGGCGCATGAAAAAGGCGTCTGGTTCTTCGATTTTTCGCACGAAGATTACCGCACAACCGACGGCAACCACCTTACACTAAAAGAAGGAGACCGCTTTTCGCGAGCATTGGCCGACAGCATACGAAAAACAAGGATAAAATGTCCGTTTTCAAACTTAAAAAGTGAAAACTGATTTTCATACCGTTAAACCCACGTGGGAGCAAACAAAAAATATGTCTGACATAATTCAAAATATGTCAGACATATTTTAAAATACAAGGCACATATTTTCCCGCCCATGAAAACCCTACTGAAAACTGCTCGAAAAACACAGACAAAATCCAACGTGCGACCATCCGATATATTAGTAATATCATCTGAACCTGTTAATATAAAAGACATATACAAAAACCTGTTCTATCAAACAGATTTAGGTTGGTATGGATTAATGTCTTCCGACGGACATATTATCACCCCACCCTCTTTCTCGGAAATTAAGGCCGTAAATGCGGATTTGTTCCTTTGCAAAGACGAAAATGGATATAGTGTCTTGCTGGACGGCAAAGGAAACCGCGTTAAGTAATAAAAAACAAGCAAGGCATTCTTTAATTAAAATGCCTTGCCTGCTTAATTATTGTTCCTACATGAATGCAGGTTACAATGTTTGTCTAACTATTTAAAGCCACAAAGATATTATGGCAGTATCAGTCTTCTTCTTTAAAATCTTCTTTTCCTACGCCGCATAATGGGCATACCCAATCTTCCGGTAATTGTTCAAACGGAGTGCCCGGAGCTATATCGTTTTCGGGGTCTCCTACCTCAGGGTCATAAACATAGCCGCACACAGTGCATACAAACTTTTTCATAATCTCGTATTTTTAAATTTAACTCAAAGCAAATATAGTAAAAGGCGAGCGCAGAGACAAAGGAAAAACGAAGTTTCTCACATTTGGCTATGCCGAGCCGCTATCTATATTATTCAAATGTAGCAAAAGGCGAGCGCAGAGACAAAGGAAAAACAAAATTTCTATTATCCATAGTATGATGTTACATGAATTTGTTTACCCAACCTTCAAAACGAAGTGCGCCTTCTTCGCCGAAGCGTGCTATCGAGCGGCGCGCCTCGTCAAGCGTTTTTTCTTGTGTAGGGCGCGTTTTAGAGAAGAACTTGTCGGCAAAGCAAATGAGTTTTTCTTCTATCGTTTCCGGCAGGAAATCATAATGCGGTAAAGGAAGCTCGCGCCTTACTATTTCGTCGCACGTAAGTCCGGCGCCTGTATGCCTCTCGCACACACGTGCATGGCGCGGAAAGCCCTCGCGGCGCATTAGCTCTGCTCCGAGCAGCCCGTGGCACAGATACGGTTCTTTGCCAAAGCAATGTATCTTTGGCGCGTCGGTAAGGAATATACCTATGTCGTGTATCATTCCTGCCTCTGCAACGAAAGCTGTATCGATGTCGAGTTCCGGATGTTTCTGCGCGAGGAACAGGGCCTTTTCAGTAACAAGCCTGCTGTGAATTAAAAGCAAATCCTTTAACTCGGGATTGTCATTATAATATTTGTCTATAATCTTTAATGCGTCCATTTAAATGTTTTTTAGGTACGAAGATATGTAATATCTCGGAAATAAGATATTTTTGCCTATGTAAAAGGCCTGACACATTGCTCCGAATTACTGCGGGGTGAGAACAGAAAGAAAAAACAAAAGGAATAGGAATGAACAGATTGTTTATTGTTGTTGCAGTTTGCTGTGCGCTGGACGTGGTATTGTCATGCGGAAATTCAGATAAAAGCAAGGCTGATATTCTTCAGGATAGCACAGAAGTCAAATTTTCCAAGAATGATACCGTTGTTTACGGGTTGGCCGGGGCTGAAGGAACCGACTCAATCCTCGATTTGATAGTGCCGGGAAAAGACCCGCAGCATTTCGACATCGTTGAAGCCAAGAAACTCGGTAACATAATAGGAAATTTCGATGTCGGCAACCAGATTGCCGTAGTTTTGTCGAGCGACAGGAAGCAGGTAGTCAAAGCGATAGACATTTCATCGCTCGTAGGGCGTTGGATTAAAGACGGAATCGAAAGCGATTCCGTTGCCGAAGGTTTCAGCCTTAGTGCCGACGGTTCTGCCGGCACAATAGCGCGCAACAGTTCTAACATGGTTTATACAAAGTGGAAAATTTCTGACGCAAATCTTGTGCTTGCCAAACAAAACATTTTCCAAAAAGACGCGAAGCCCGAGTGTGACACTTTCGATATTGTAAGTTTGCAGGGCGATACGCTGCTTCTTGGCCAACCGGGCCAGGAAAAGCCGATAAAGTACGTTTATAAGGAATATCCCGACAGTTCCAAGGTCGCTGCCAATTCAGAAAAACAGTAAAGCCGTTCCCGGACGGCACATTTCGTTGCCGGGAACGGCTTCGCTTTTTATATATCGCAAGGTCACGAGCCTATACGGCACAATGCCCTTTTTTGTTTGTCACTCATCTGACTTTGACGATGTGTCGAGGTCTATTGCTTTTGTTATCGACATGCTTCCGTTCGAAGATATTATTATATTATAAGGTATGTATTCGTCGTCTTGCGACGGGTTTCCCACACTGGCAGCGAATTGGAGGTTCCCGTCAACTATTTTGTCAAACACAAGTCCGTTGAGCCTGTATTTGCCGTAAAACTCGTCGGGCAGCTGCTGGCGGAAAGTGGATTTCCTGAAAGTATTTTCATAGAACACCTTGCCTCCGCATGTGATTTTCAAGTCAATGCAGTTATCGGCATACATGTCGCCCATTTCGTCTTTAATGATATTTGTGCTGTCGTCAACCGGATAGCGGTGAATGTCGGCATAATAAGTGTTGTTGCGCCATTCTATCGTGTCGAGAACGGTTATTTCGTGGTTGCGGTCGATTGTCGGCCCATCGGTCTCTGTTGCCGTGCTGTCGGCTTGCGCTATGGTTGCGGCTTCCTTGTTCTTGTCGGTGCAAGAGCAAGTTAGTGCAAGCATAACGAAAGCTGCGAATAAGAGATTTTTCATGTTTTCGGATATATAGACATTAGTAGCCGCGAAGTTAATAAAAATACTTGTTGGAATCCCGTTGAAGCCGGCCTTAAATGCAAAACCCGGAGGCGAATGAACTTTTTTTCGCCTCCGGGTTTGTTGTGCCATGCGGCATGTAATGCCATGTTCAGTTTCCTGCGCTCCGCATTTGTTCCAGCAAATCGCGCTGGCGGTCGTTGAGCGATGTTGGAAGCGTAACATTGTACGTTATTATAAGGTCGCCGAACGTTCCGTCGCCCTTGTCGTATCCCTTGCCTTTCAGACGCACCTTTGCTCCCTGCTGTGTTCCGGGTTTCACACGCAGGCGCAGTTTGCTGTTCTGGGTTTGCAATATTATCTCGCCGCCCAGCAGTGCCGTGTACATGTCAATGTTCACCGTAGCCCTTGCGTCGGCATCAGGGCGTGTGCCATAACTGTTTGTGAATCCACTGAAACCGCCGCCGCGCGAGCCGCGCCTGCGGCCGCCTCCGAACAGTTGCTCGAAGAAGCTGGAGAACCCTCCGCCTCCGCCAAACTGGCTGAAGTCGAGAACCCCCCGCCGCTTTGTTCGAACTGACTGAAGTCAAAACCTTCGAATCCTCCTGCGCCGCCGTATGCACCGCCGGCTGCCCCACCTGCATTTCCGAATGCTTCCGCCTGCTTCCAGTTCTCGCCATACTGGTCGTATTTCCTGCGTTTCTCGGGGTCGTTGAGCACATCATACGCCTCGTTCAGCGCTTGGAATTTGGCCTTTGCCTTTGGGTCGTCGGGGTGCAGGTCGGGATGGAACTGTTTTGCGCGCCGGGTATATGCGGCACGTATGTCTTTCTGCGGAGTATCCTTAGGAATACCCATTATTTTGTAATAATCTATGAATGCCATTGCTGAAAGCTCCTTTCTTTTAGCATAATACACAGCAAAAACAGTGCCAACAAGCCAGTTCCCGGCAACAGGCAAATTTGTCATGCCGAATATAGAGCAAGGTAGGGTTTCTGCCATCTGTTCGCACAACAAATCTCCTTTACGTACAAATACAGACAAATGCGGAACGGAATGTTAAAACACAGCTCTGAGCAAAGAAAAAATACAAGGCAGGAATTTTAAAATATGTGCCTTGTATTTTAAAATATGTCTGACCTATTTTCGCAGAGGTTAAAATCCCGGTTTTCAGGTAGGTTTTTAGGGGCTGAAAAAGGGGTAAGAACCGGTAAAATTTAACATTTCTTTCCGACTGTAGGATATGCGCATTACCGGCAGCTTTTTTCAATGTTGAACGTGGGGCATGCTGCCGAAGTTTTTTGCCATTTGGACCTGCCGGTAAATGGGATGTTTCTTATAACTTTGCATGCAAAAAAGTAAACAATGCATAAAGGATTGAAAGCCGTTCTTTTCGACTTCGACGGAGTTATCGTCGATACCGAGGAACAGTACACGGAGTTCTGGGCCGACGTGGCGCGGCACTATTTGCCCAAAGAAAAAGACTTTGCAACGCGAATCAAGGGACAGTCGCTCACGGATGTATTTGACAGATACTTCCCCGACAGCGCAGTGCAGGAATCCATAAGGCACAACCTGGACGAGGCGCAGAAAACCATGCGTTATGATTATATTCCCGGCGCACCGGCCTTTGTGCAGGCATTGCGCGACAGCGGCATTAAAACGGCCGTCGTCACAAGTTCCGACAACGCCAAGATGAACCGCGTCTACGCCTTGCGTCCCGAAATAGCCACCATGTTCGACCGCGTTTTCACATCAGAAGATTACTGCGAATCAAAGCCTTCGCCCGACTGTTTCATAACGGCGGCAAGGTACTTTGGCTTCGAGCCCTGCCAGTGCGTTGTGGCAGAGGATTCCATAAACGGTCTGAAAGCCGCCGGGGCTTCGGGTTCTTTCGTGCTGGGGCTTTCCACGACTAACACACCCGAAACCGTTGGGAAATATGCCGATTTGGTAATACCTGATTTCTCGAATTTTACGATAAAGGGGCTTGAAACGGCCTTTGAAGCGTGCGGCAGATGTTGAATTAAATTAATTGTGTAATTTTGCACCCGGATTTGCAGCCCCCTGCGGCCGGAATGCCGGAAGCAACGCTGCTGCCCGCATATTACAAAACTATACAAGGATGTCAGGTTATATTTCGTCCTGTAACAACGCAGCGCCTCGTTGCCATGAAAAACGAGGGCAAGAAAATAGCCATGCTTACGTCTTACGACTATACTACGGCACGCATAGTGGATGAAGCCGGAGTAGACGTAATACTGGTGGGCGATTCGGCCTCGAACGTAATGGCCGGCAACGACACTACCCTCCCCATAACAGTAGAGCAGATGATTTACCATGCACAAAGCGTTGCGCGTGCTGTTAAGCATGCACTCGTGGTGTGCGACATGCCTTTCGGTTCATACCAGGTAAGTAAGGAAGAAGCCCTGCGCAACGCCATACACATGATGAAAGAGAGCGGTTGCGACGCCTTGAAACTTGAAGGCGGCAAGGAAATAGCCGATACGGTAAAAGCTATTGTCGATGCCGGGATACCGGTTATGGGACATCTCGGACTTACCCCCCAAAGCGTACACAAGTTCGGAGGTTACGGAGTGCGCGCACGCGGCGAAGCCGAAGCCATGAAGCTGCTTGACGACGCAACATGCCTGGAAGAGGCCGGCTGCTTCAGCATAGTGCTTGAAAAGATACCCGCTGCCCTGTCCGCAGAGGTTACAAACAAGGTGTCCGTGCCGACAATAGGCATAGGTGCCGGCTCGCAAGTAGACGGGCAGGTGCTTGTGGTGGACGACATGCTGGGAAAGAACAACGGATTCGCCCCGAAGTTCCTGCGACGTTATGCCGATTTGCATAAAATAATGACAGACGCCATAGGAAATTACGTAAGCGACGTGCGCAGCGGCAGCTTCCCTAACAAGGATGAACAATATTAACGAAGCAATAAGGTTTCAAACGTTCTTTATTTATATACATTTAAACCTAAACCCGCTTAAGGCGTTATGAATGACATGGGAAACAACGAATCACGTCAAATGTCTTTGTGCGAACGAAGGAAACATTGTATGTGCACGGCAAATTTCCTGCTGGTTAGCACTGTTGTAATGCAGTTTGTAGCTTTATCGGAACAATCCTCGAGCGTAATGCCTTCTTCGGAGGCATTATCTTTTTTTAATATCGCGTACATGCTGGGATTGTTTATTCCCGGCCCTGTAGGCGCATTCCTTGTGGACAAATACCGCAGACAGAACGTTTACCGGGTGTCGCTCATCGCCATGGTAGTAGCTACAGCCCTGATGTATTTCGACAAAAGCGTTGAAGTCGTGGCTTTGGTGCGCTTTCTTGAAGGAATGATGTTCGGACTTGCCCAAGTAACATTGGGCAGCACTCTGCTCAACGACCTTTCAGTGTCGGAGTCGCGCACATCATCGGATTATTCCTTTGCGTGGTCGGCCTTGATAGCCGTTCCGTGCGGAGCAGGCTTGGGGTATTTCCTGATGGAAGAATTCAATTTCAACGTGATGTTGCTCTGCGGTATTGCAATGCTGGCGGCGTCTGTAGCGCTGGTTTCCAGCCTGAAAGTTCCTTTCCGTGCTCCAATACACCCCGGTATCTTCGGGCTTGACCGCTTTTGGCAAAAAAACGATTTTGTCCCGTTTCTTAATCTTCTGCTTATATCGATTCCCGCAGGAGTTGTTATAATGGCTTTCGGCTCGTGGCTTTTCTGGGCATTTGCAGCAGCAGGCGCAATAACTGCCAACGTAGTGCGTAAGGCTGTGTTTCGCAACGCCGACATGCGGGCTGAAATAGTTTCGGGCCTGCTATGCGCGTTTTTCGCACTGCTTATTATCATAGTAAGGGACGCCGACACATATTATAAGGTGGCTTCATTCATGTTCGGAGCCGGAATATCGCTCGCTTCTACACGCTTCCTGCTCTATTTCCTGAAACTCACCGGGCATTGCCAGAGAGGTACGGCACAAAACACTTACATGCTTTCGCGTGAATGCGGATACGCCTTAGGACTCGTTTTGGCTTTGATGATACCAGTAGCATTGGAAACGGCTCTCGTACTCATATTGCTTTCTGTAGCTCTGTATCTTTTTGTTACCCACCCCTGGTTCATGCGTCACGGCGACCGCGGTTTCAAATTCCGAGAAGTTTAATAAAACATCATTCATTACGTATCTTACACAAGATATAATTGGTAAAAACAAATTTTCTGCGGGTTGTTATTTGTTCAATAATTCATTACCTTTGCACAAACAAATTTAAACTTCATATAAATGGAAAAAAGTGTATTGCAAATAGCACGCGAGGCTTACAGCCCCAAGTTGCCTAAGGCTTTACGAGGCAATGTGAAAGTAAAAGAGGGTGAACCGACACAGAGTGTGGGCGACCAGGAAGAAATCAAGAAATTGTTCCCCAACACCTACGGCCTTCCTCTCGTAGAATTTGTTGAAGGTGAACCTACGACACATCCCAAAATGAACGTAGGTGTCATACTTTCGGGCGGGCAAGCTCCCGGCGGTCACAATGTGATTTGCGGCTTGTTCGATGGAATTAAGCGCCTGAATCCCGAAAACCGCCTTTATGGATTTATATTGGGCCCGGGCGGACTCGTTGACCATAAATACAAAGAGCTTACTGCTGATATAATAAATGAATACCGCAACACCGGCGGCTTCGACATGATTGGTTCAGGCCGTACAAAGCTTGAAAAAGAAGAACAGTTCGAAAAAGGTTATGAGATAATACGCGAACTCGGAATCAAGGCTTTGGTAATAATTGGTGGTGACGATTCAAATACAAACGCCTGCGTACTTGCTGAATATTATGCTGCCAAAGGCTACGGAATACAGGTTATCGGCTGCCCGAAAACCATTGACGGAGACTTGAAGAACAAGCAGATTGAGACGAGCTTCGGATTCGACACTGCTACAAAAACATATTCAGAGCTTATCGGCAACATCCAGCGCGACGCGGCTTCGGCACGCAAGTACTGGCATTTCATAAAGCTCATGGGTCGCTCTGCTTCGCACATAGCTCTTGAATGCGCACTGCAATGTCATCCCAACGTAACTATCGTTTCGGAAGAGGTCGAGAAAAAGAACCAAACATTGGACGACATCGTAACCTATATAGCACAAACTGTTGCTGACCGCGCTGCTGAAGGCAATAATTTCGGAACCGTGCTCATTCCCGAAGGACTTATTGAATTCATTCCGGCAATAAAACGTCTCATCGCCGAGCTCAATGACCTGCTGGCAAGCGAAGAAGGCCAGAAAGTGTCTCCGGCTGACCACTACGAATGGATTAAGACGAAGCTCAACGGAGAGAATGCTGCCGTGTACGCTTCACTTCCCGAAGGCGTAGCCAAACAGTTGACTATGGAGCGTGATCCGCACGGAAATGTACAGGTTTCTCTAATCGAGACCGAAAAACTTCTTTCGGAAATGGTAGGCAAAAAACTCGCACAATGGAAAGCAGAAGGCAAATACGTTGGCAAGTTTGCTCCACAGCACCACTTCTTCGGATACGAAGGACGCTGTGCCGCTCCTTCAAATTACGATGCCGACTATTGCTATGCTCTCGGCATAAGTGCTTCAGAACTTATGGCTAACGGAAAAACCGGATACATGGCTATCGTAAACAATACAACTGCCCCCGCTGAAGAATGGATAGCTGGCGGTGTTCCTATTACAATGATGCTTAATATGGAGCGTCGCAACGGCCAGATGAAGCCCGTTATCAAGAAAGCGCTGGTAGAACTGGAAGCTGCTCCGTTCAAAGAGTTTGCCGCACACCGCGAAGAATGGCGTCGCAACACCTGCTTCGTATATCCCGGTCCTATCCAGTATTTTGGGCCTACTGAAGTATGCGACCAGCCCACTAAAACGCTTCAATTGGAACGCGGGAAATAAAAGTGCGGTAAAGCTGTGTTTAAAATAAATTTTTGCACACTCTTCAAATGAGAAGGCTTTACGGTATAAAAAGCATTTAATAAACTGCATATAGTGATAAAAAATTAAGTTCTGCGCCTGCGGCTGTGTCCGGCAGGAGGAGAACTTAATTTTTTGATATGAAAGAAATGGCAAGAAAAAGAAAGCGATACACGCGATACAAAACCAAAAGCCATGTTGGATTTATAAAGAAGCTAAGTAAGTGGCCTGCATGGGTTTTATGGTGTGGCGGTATCTTTATCGCTGCTGTGTATACTTTCGTTTTCTATTATTTGTTCGTAAATCCGGTTAACTTTCGCTGGCAAGCCCTTTACGGCGACACAAAATATCCAAACGGCTATTCCATACAAGGAATAGACATTTCGCATTATCAGGGAGAGATAAATTGGCGAAAATTGCGCGGTGCTTCAATTAACGGAAATCCTGTAAGGTTTGTCATAATTAAATCGACCGAAGGAAATTCTTTGCTCGACGAGAATTTCAACGACAATTTCTTTAATGCGAAAGACTATGGTTTTATCCGCGGGGCATACCATTATTTCGTACCGGGAGTACCGGCCAAGGAACAGGCCGAATATTTTCTTAAACAAGTACATCTTGAAGGAGGAGACTTGCCACCGGTCTTGGATTTCGAGAGACGTGGCACTTTAACGCCGGAGCAAGTGGCAAAAGAAGCTTTAACATGGCTGCGTATTGTCGAGGAGCATTATAACGTTAAACCTATAATATACACTTATTATAAGTTTAAAATGTCATACCTTTCTGATTCCATATTCGACGATTACCCTTATTGGATAGCGCATTATTATGTAGACACACTGCGGTATAAAGGAAAATGGAAACTATGGCAACATACCGATGCGGGTAAACTCGACGGGATAAAGGGAGATGTTGACTTCGATATATACAATGGTTCCATGTATGACCTTATGAAATTTACCATCCCTCGTAAAGACGATTTTTTCTAACTGAACCATTATTTTTGTCACCCTGCAGCAGATTTGTTTTGGGTAAGAAATTATAAATTTGTTCCGTCAATCGAATATTTGAAGGAAAACTTAGCTAAAATAATTACAATATGAAAAAAATCAGAGCAGCCGTAGTTGGTTACGGTAATATCGGACGCTACACTGTACAGGCATTGCAGGAAGCCCCAGATTTTGAAATAGCCGGTATCGTTCGCCGTAAAGGCAAAGAGAATCTACCCGAAGAGATTGCCTCATATAATGTTACGGTCAACATTAAGGATTTAAAAGATGTCGATGTTGCCATACTTGCAACACCTACACGAAAAGTTGAAGAATACGCCCGCGAAATACTTGCATGCGGAATAAATACCGTTGACAGTTTTGATATTCACACACAGATACCCGAACTGCGCCGCAACCTCGACGAAGTGGCCAAAGCCAACAACAAGGTATCCGTTATCGCGGCCGGCTGGGACCCGGGAAGCGACAGCGTAGTAAGAGCCCTGCTCCTCGCGCTTGCTCCCAAAGGCCTAACATATACTAACTTCGGACCGGGAATGAGTATGGGGCACACCGTTGCAGTAAAGGCCGTTAAAGGCGTAAAAGCAGCGCTTTCCATGACCATACCGTTAGGAACGGGAATACATCGCCGTGTTGTATACGTTGAAGTTGAAGACGGTTATGACTTCAGCAAAGTAGAACACGACATCAAGACAGACCCGTATTTTGCAAGCGACGAAACCCATGTAATAAAAGTGCCTTGCGTAGACGACCTTATAGACATGGGGCACGGTGTTAACATGACACGCAAAGGTGTTTCGGGAAAAACGCCCAACCAGCGTTTCGATTTCAACATGTCGATAAACAATCCCGCACTTACCGGGCAAGTCCTGGTAGGCGCGGCACGTGCTTCCATGAAGCAAAAGCCGGGTTGTTATACAATGATTGAAATACCCGTAATAGACCTCCTGCCCGGAGACCGCGAGACCCTTGTGGCACATCTTGTGTAAGGAAACACCTGTCACACCGCATAAAATGTTTGTATAATTACCCTGTTTTCAGAGCTCATAATTATACAAACATATCAATTTGTACGTTACATCATCGGCAGGCCTGCCGATGATTTTTATATTATGCAGCAAACATTTTTTACCGACACAGAAACCCTCCCCCCTTCCTAATGCAGGGTTACAAAAGCCTTTGTGACGCCCCCGTCTTGGGCATCAAAAACCGGGACGGGAATTGTCTGTTTTAGGGCGGAAAATGTGAAAACTCATTTACAGGAAATTATACCCCCATAGGAGCAAAGAAAAAATTAGTGGCTCGGATTTTAAAATACAAGGCACATATTTTAAATTATCTCAGACCTATTTTTTACGGGGTAAAAACCGGGATGAAAACCATGGCTGTACGCAAGGACAAAAACAGACACCCATTTTTACATCAAATACTCGCCCAAAACATACAGGCACGCTCGCAAACCTGTCCCCTTTTCCAGAAACGCGCACTCTGACGGCAATAATAAGAGGTATTTTCTTCAATCCAACAAACCTGTTTGACAATTATAGCGTCCATGAACTTTACGGAGGATTGTATTTAAGATTGTGAATTACGCTTAAAATGGATTACATATAGCAATGAGTTGGCGGAAATTCGTAATTTTGCAAATTGGCTTGGTAATACGTTTTTTGAATACCCGGTTTTGAAAAAGAATACATCGATAATCACTGCAATCGTAACGGCAGTAATACTTTCCGTTTGCGGCATAAGCCCTGCACACGGCATTGCCTCTCCATACGGCACGCCGGATACGGGCGACAGCATAGCCGACACGATTGCTCCTGCCGTAAAACCGGATACATCCGGCAAAGCGCAGGCAAAAAGTGTCACTGCCGTTAATAAGAATGACAGTTCCTCAATCGGTAGCGACACTACTGCTGCCAGCAAAGGCAGCACTACAGCCCCAACCGACACAGCGGCGGCTCTTATCGACACATCGGCAGTAAGACGCGACACCATTATAACCTTCGGCGACACAGCCGTGGCGGATACGGCGGCAACCGATTCATCCAAAAGCAAGAAAAACGCTCTCGACGCCCCGGTAAAATATACGGCTACAGACTCCATTACATACGACGCGAGCCTGAAAAAAGCGTTTCTATACGGTGAAGGCGACGTTAAATACGAAGACATGGAGTTGAAGGCCGAACGCATAGAAATGAACCTCGACAGTTCCGTGGTACATGCCTACGGTGTGCAGGATTCGACAGGTGAATGGGAAGGGCTTCCCATTTACACGCAAGGTTCGGAAAAGTACGACAGCGACATAATGAGCTTTAACTTCAAGACGAAGAAAGGCTTTATCAACAACGTAAGGACCGAACAGGGCGAAGGATTCCTGCGGAGCGAGAACTCCAAGCGCGCCAAAGACGGCACTCTGTTCCTGGAGCATGCAAGATACACCACCTGCGACGCAAAACATCCCGACTTTTACATAGCTTTGTCAAGAGCGAAAGTACACCCGGGCAAGGACGTTGTGTTCGGCCCGGCATATCTCGTGGTGGCCGACGTACCACTGCCGCTGGCAATACCTTACGGTTTCTTCCCTTTCAAAAAGAAATATTCGAGCGGATTCCTCATGCCAACCTACGGAGATGAGACACGTCGCGGCTTCTACCTGCGCGACGGCGGATATTACTTCGCTTTCAACGACCGTATAGACATGCGTCTTACCGGCGAAATATATACCAAAGGCTCGTGGGGCATAAACTTGGAATCAAACTACCTTACACGCTACAAGTATTCGGGTAACTTCTTCCTGAGTTACATAAATACCGTAGAAGGCGAGAAAAACATGCCCGACTACGAAAAAACGACCAGCTTCAAGATACAATGGCAGCACCGGCAGGACTCCAAAGCCTTGCCAAACACAAACTTCTCGGCAAGCGTGAATTTTGCAACCGAGAGCTACGAACGCAAGAACCTTTCTTCGCTTTACAACCCGCAGGCACTCACGCAGTCAACCCGCACCAGTAGTGTTTCGTTCTCACATACGTTCGAGAGCATAGGACTCACCTTGTCGGCAACAACGAACCTGAACCAAAACATGCGCGACTCGACTATCGACCTCACACTGCCCGACCTCAACATCTCACTTTCGCGATTCTATCCCTTTAAACGCAAAAAACTCAGAGGGAAACAAAAATGGTATGAGAAAATCTCGATGAGCTATACCGGACAACTTAGCAACCGGATAAGCACAAAAGAGAACAAATTGCTGCATTCAAACCTTATAAAGGACTGGCGCAACGGAATGAACCACCAAATACCAGTCTCGGCCAGTTTCCAAATATTCAAGTACATCAACGTGTCGCCCTCGTTCCAGTTCAACGACCGTATGTACACCAACAAAATCATGCGCAAGTGGGACAACGTTAACCAGCGCGAGGTAAACGATACTATTTACGGCTTCTATAACGTGTACGACTGGCGAATGTCAGTTTCGGCAAACACCACTCTGTACGGTTTCTACAAACCTTGGCGCAAACTGTTCGGCGACGGCATAATAGCTATCCGCCACATGATGAAGCCGAACATATCATTTACCTACGCTCCTGACTTCGGAGCCGACAGTTACGGCTATTATGACTCTTACGTCAAGACCGACCGCGACGGTAACGTATCAACCGTTACCTACTCGCCGTTCTCCAACGGAATGTTCAGTTATCCTTCAAGAGGCAAAACAGGAAGTATATCGATGAGCCTTTCAAACAACCTCGAGATGAAAGTGAAAAGTTCGAAAGACTCTACCGGCGAAAAGAAAATAAGCCTAATCGACGAACTTTCGGCACGTATATCCTACAACATGGCTGCAAAGACAAAACGGTGGAGCAACCTGAACACCAATTTGCGACTCAAGCTATGGAAGAACTACACGTTCAGCATGTCGGCCGTATTTGCCACATACGCATACAAGTACGATGACAACGGTAACGTTATTGAAGGCGACAGAACCGAATGGAGCTACGGGCGTTTCGGGCGTTTCCAGGGAATGTCGCAAAACATTTCGTATACATTCAACAACCAAACGTTCAAAAAACTGTTCGGAAAGAAAAAAGAGGAAGAAAGCACAGATATAGACGACATAAATTCAGCCATAGAAGCTCCCGAAGAGGACTATGTAGACGAAGAAACGACCGACAGCAATGTAGACCCAACCCTAACCCAAAGCCAAAACTCGGCAAAAAAGGAGAAGGGCAAATCGCGCATTGACGATGACGGTTACAAACGCTTTGAAATACCATGGTCCCTATCCGTAAGCTACGGTATCTCCATGCGCGAAGACCGCAGCCGCAAGATAAACCCCAAAACCATGAGGTATCCGTTCTCGTATACACAGTCGCTCAACTTCTCGGGCAACATAAGAATATCCGATGGCTGGAACATAAACTTCAGTTCGGGATACGACTTCAACTACCACAGGCTTTCAATGACCACGGCCTCATTATCCCGCGACTTGCACTGCTTTATGATGACATGCTCAATGGTGCTGCGCCCATTCACGAGTTATAATTTTTCTTTCCGTGCCAAGACGTCCACACTGGCCGACGCTTTGAAATGGGATAAGCGAAGCAGCTACTCCACCAACATAGACTGGTACTAATCCATACGCCAAATGAACACCAAGGCTATAATCCTGACAGGCATAACTGCAATGTTGTACGTAAAGGGCCTTTCCCAAATAAACTACGGCATTGCCGCGTTAGACAGGTCTGATATAACATGCACAAATTTAGCTGCCACGGACAAATCCCCCCAAATACCGGTTTACGAAACAGTGCAGACGGAGACTACAGTTGAAATGCCCGTACAGGACAACAAGAAACGCAAAAAGAAGTCGAAAAAGAAAAAGGCAAAAACAAAATCAGTAAGCCAGATAAGCGTTTCCGCAAAAAAGACAAACGCCTTTTACGACCCCAACGAAGTGCTGCATAACGGTTTCACCGTTACAGCATGGGTGCTCCCCCAAGTAACGCTCGTTGAAAAGCACGGTTACCTGCTCTACCCGCTCAACGGTTACGACACAAACGGTATAATGCAATCGCAATGGGGAATTACCGTTGACAAACAATATGTACGCATTTACGAACGCTACCAGGAAGAGCGCCTTTTGCTCGAATACAAACATAATGAAGACAAAGACTTCTTCATTGCGTTTACATGCCAGAACAGCACACCCGCGCTATACATCAACGGCGAGCTGGTAAGCACCGGAGTGCGCTCGGAATATCAGCCCCACCCTGCCTTCGAAGGCGCGGCGCAGTGTCCGGAAATAAAAAGGTTCGTTGGAAAATCAACAAGACTGCAATACTTTCAGCGGGTGCTTACAAGTAACGACATCAGGGGACTGTACAAAACAGAATATGCCTTGCTCCACAAAACAAGCGATTAAACAAACACGCAAGGGCAACAACCATTCTATTCCACATTTATAAGACCAAAGACTAATATACGAAAAACAAATATTCATACTTTCATAAAACAAAAAACAAGCATCATGAAACTGACAAGATTCCTAATCTTAGGCGCTATTGCGTTTAGTGCCGCTGCATGCAGCGAAAGTACAAGCGAATTTCACTATTTCCACGTGGAATCGCCCAAAACTTTGATTTATGCCGACCAAAGCACCGATACACTCATCATACAAAGTACCGACTCTTGGGAAGCAACAACCGAGGCCGACTGGATTACACCCAAGACATTCGACTTTCAGATTACACCCGACGCCTCGATGCTGCAAAAAAGGGTGATGTACATCACGCCAAACAAAAGCGGGAAGATAAACAGCAGTTACTTTACCATTAAATGCGACGGGCGCACGCACCGCAGAACCTGCATACAGGCAAGCTGGATGAACGTCGTATCGCCCGGACCAAAATACTACGGTCCCGACGGTGATATTGAAAATCCCAACGAACTTACCGACTTTACAGGCGTAGGTGTAAGGTATGAAATGGTAAAAGCTCCCGACGAGACAACAGGCGAAATCATCTTCAATCTGTACGACAAGAAGGCTACCATTTCCACAGGGGACAGTTGGATTACGCTGGCACAAACTTCGGCCGAACACACACAAGGTTCTTTAAGCCAGCAATTCAAAATAGAATTCACACTCGAGGAAAACCAAACCGGAGCAGACCGCACCGGAACCATCACAATCACTACCCAAAACGGTGTTACGCAAACGATTTCGATAATACAGAAAGTGTAAAGCGGCAAAGCAACGTACAGGTTAGCCTGAACGATACTGCCAAAACAAAATCCGGGTATTCACAAACTAATGAATATCCGGATTTTTCGTATAACTATCCACCGAAAAAGCGACATCCTTAAAACCCTGGCAGCACACCGGTTTGAAGGTCCAAAAAATATGTCCGACATATTTTGAAATAGGTCGGACATATTTTAAATTTCCTCAGAGATAATTTTTATTTGCTGCGGGAAGGTTCAAAAAAGGTCACTTCTGCGTAAACACACAACTGAATATATATCCGCCATGCGGCAGAAGCGCAATAGCGACAAAAACGTTACAACCGAATCCCGGGGGACTACTCTGACGCCTCCGCCTGCGGCTTGGCTTTCTTGCCTTTCCTGCGTTGCCGCACACGTTCCACAGCCTCTGTAACGACGGGACGGTTTTTGAAACGGTTGGCGTAAGTAGAATAATCGGGGCGTATACGCTGGTAGTTGGGATCCAGGAACAGAGGGCTCGATATTATATGGTCGGCCGTGCTGCGGTTGCAGCAAAACACGATATTCTCAACGCTTGCCAAACGTGTCAATGCCTTGACATCGGTATCATGCGGCTGCAATGTCATAGGGTCGGTAAAGAAGAACAGGTAATCTATCTGGCCTTCTACTATTCTCGAGCCCATTTGCTGGTCACCGCCAAGCGGACCGCTTTTCAGTATCGTAAAATCCCATTCCACGTCAGGATGTTTTGCTCGAAGCGCCTCAAGTATAAGCGTTCCCGTAGTGCCGGTACAATAGAACTTATGCCCTATCAGTCGTTCAGAGTTCCAAAGAACCCACTCTATTAAATCCTTTTTCATCGCGTCGTGGGCAACGAGCCCTATGTGACGCACAAGTTTCTGTTCCATATCTTAGGCTTTAACGTGGTTAATGTTTTGATATTTTCTTTGTCGGGAAATTCGGTGCTGAGGCTACACGGACGGCATTTCGGTTTAAATGCCTCAGGCGCTGGGCTTGCTGTAGAAGTTGTCCCAGTTCTTATATACCGGCTCGCGTCCGAGTTTTAGCAATGCGGCCTCTATTTCTTGCGGCGTGCGCGCGTCTGCTTTGTGGAACTGCTCCAATGCCTGGGGATAGCAGCAATATCCTCCCGGTTCCGTACAACTGCCAGCACTCATGGTTGTAACACCAAGCGTTGCCATAGCGTCGCGAATGTCCGGAGTTTCGCGTGTTGAATATGAAATATCCACATCGGGGTCGAAAATGCGCATTGCAAACGTTACCTGCGCCAGTTCGCGGTCGCTCATTATTACATTGGGCTGGAAACCGTCGTTCTCGGCCGGGCGCATGCGGGGGAAATTCACGCTGTACTGCGTTTTCCAATAATTCTTTTCCAAATATCTCAGATGAAGAGCGAGCATTGCCACATCCGTGCGCCACTCTTCCAAGCCTATCAGCGCTCCCATGCCTATGCTCCTTGCTCCTCCCTGTGCCATACGGTCGGGAGCATTGACACGCCACTCGAAATTCGACTTCATCCCTGCCGGATGGTATATCTTATAATTCTCTCGATTATAAGTCTCCTGGAAACATATAACGCCGTCGCAACCATGGCGCACCAAAGTAGCATAACCGTCTACGGAAAGAGGCATTACCTCAATCTTTATGTTATGGAAATACGGCCTGGCCAAGTCTATGGCTCTGGCTATGTAATCAACACCCGCCTTGGCAGGATTTTCGCCTGTAAGAAGCAGTATGTTGTCGAACGGGCCGAGTTCTTTTATTGCCTTGTATTCCCGCACAATTTCTTCCTCTGTAAGAATTGTGCGTTTCATCTTGTTCTGCCTGTGAAAGCCGCAGTACACGCACGAATTCATGCACGAATTGGTAAGATACAAAGGCAGGAACAAATTAATTATTCGTCCGAACCGCTCTTCTGTTATTTTACGGCTTTTGCGTGCCATCGTTTCAAGATAAGGGTCTGCCGCCGGGGAAATAAGAGCAAGGAAGTCATCCCACTGTAAATGGCGTTTCAGCAACGCACGCCTTACATCTTCGTCCGTTTTGGAATAGATACGTTCGGTAGTATCTTTCCACGGGAATTGTAACAAATATTCGCTGAACATTTATTCTTGTTATTTAGATACGTTGGTATATGTACGGGAAGCAACTGCCTATAAAGCAGCCTTAGTCCCGCAAGTTTTGAAATTTAACGGTTATCCGCCGCAAGAAGCGTTTATCACTACAAGTGAGTCGTTCTCGCAAAGCGAAACATTCCACTCCGCACGCGGTACAACGCGGTTATTCCGCGCTACTGCTACGCCGGTCTCGCCCAAACGCAGCATTTTGGCAACGTCGGAAACTGTAGCTCCTTCCGCAAGCTCCGTTTTCTTTCCGTTCAATGTTATAACCATTCTTATATTTCTAATCGTTCAAAAAAGAAGTAAGGGGCGACGTGGGCTCGGCCTCTGCAACTCTGCCGGAAACAGGCAAGCCTGCATTATAAGCCGTTCTTCCTGCTTCAACTGCAAGAGCAAATGCTTTTGCCATGGCCACAGGGTCGGCCGCCGTTGCTATTGCTGTATTTACCATTACCGCGTCTGCTCCCATTTCCATTGCCTTTGCCGCATGGCTCGGGGCACCTAAGCCGGCGTCGATTACAACAGGCACAGTAGACTGCTCTACTATAAGCGTTATGAATTCATCTACGGTAATGCCCAGATTACTTCCTATCGGGGCGGCCAAAGGCATTACTGCAGCAGCTCCGGCTTCTTGAAGACGCCGGCAAGCTACGGGGTCGGGAGTAATATAAGGAAGTACAACGAATCCTTGTTTTACAAGTTCTTCGGTAGCACGGATTGTTTCATAAGTATCGGGCAAAAGGTGGCGTGCGTCGGGATGTATCTCGAGTTTTATCCAGTTGGTCTGGAATGCCTCACGTGAAAGTTGCGCAGCCAGTATAGCTTCTTCGGCATTACGTGCGCCCGACGTATTGGGAAGCAGCTTTAATTTGTCGCCTTTTATTTGTTTGAGTAAATCGTTGGCCTCGTCGTCACCGTCTACCCGCTTCATTGCGATAGTAACTATCTCTGCACCTGAAGCCGTAACCGACTCATTCATTTTACCGACCGACGAATATTTGCCTGTTCCAAGAATCAACCGCGACGAGAAAGCCTCGCCTGCGATAGTAAGCATATCGTTATTTACCATATCACTTATATATTTTACGTTGCAGGAAAAGCGGTTTAAATGATACGCACTTAAAGTGTTCAATTGCCATGCTGTTCCTCTTTATTCTGTTTCCTTTATTTCGTTGTTTATGATGTAATACAATCTTTATCGTTCCCGTTCTTTTCTTCAGTGTTACCGCATAACGGGCATGCAGGATTACGCCCGAATTCAAAAACATTTGTTTCCATTGTCAAGGCATTGAAGCTAAGCAAACGGTTTGTCAACAGTTTGCCCGATCCTACAATAAATTTTATGGCTTCCGTTGCTTCTACAGCCCCTATTATTCCAGGAACTGACCCTAACACTCCTAACTCAACAGGTTCTTTTTCGTCTTGCTCAGGCGCAGCTCCATACAGGCACCGCCAGCAGGCCGAGCCGTCAGTATGCGTCATTACCTGGCCTTCAAACCGCGACAGGCTTCCTATGGTAAAAGGCTTGCCTTTCTTTACACAAGTATCATTAACCAATAATTTTGTAGCGTAATTATCCGAACCTTCGCATACAAAATCGTATTGTCCGATTAAATCCCCCGCATTCTCAAGGCTCAAAAACTCATCGTACACCTCGACTCGCACATCGGGATTTATTTCCTTTATACGTTCGCCGGCAGCAACTGCTTTTTTCCGTCCAAGGTCGAAAGTGGAAAAAACAACCTGACGCTGCAAATTAGACAATTCCACAATATCGCCGTCAACAACGCCTATATGTCCTACACCGGCCGCGGCAAGATAAGTAATAACGGGGCTGCCCAGCCCTCCGGCTCCCACTATCAGGACATTAGAAGCTGCTATCCGTTCCTGCCCCTCAATTCCTATTTCGTCAAGAAGGATATGGCGGCGATAACGTTGCGTTTTATCAGCGTCCCAAGCAAACCGGAATGCTCCGTTGGAATTCTGTTTCTTTGTTATGCTCACTTACAGACATCCTCCTTTTCTATGCAAAATTATCAATAAAATCCGACAAAAGCCAACGGATTCATGCGAAAACGCTACTTTTGCTACAATTTAACGAACTCACGAATTATACATTGCATTATGAATATTGCAGCATTGTTATCTGGAGGAGTGGACAGTTCGGTGGCAGTCCACTTGTTAAAAGAACAAGGTTACACGCCCGACCTTTTTTACATAAAAATAGGTAGCGACGAGAGCAACGAATGGGACTGTTCAGAGGAAGAAGACTGGGCTATGGCCACTATGGTTGCACGTAAATATGGCTGCAAACTCGAACGTGTGGACTTGCACAAGGAATATTGGGAAAACGTGGTAGGATATACCATTGAACGCCTGCGCAAAGGCCTTACACCAAATCCAGACGTGATGTGCAACCGACTTATAAAATTCGGCGTTTTCGAAAAGACTATAGGTCATAATTACGATTATACCGCCACAGGGCACTATGCCTCCACTGAAAAGGACAGCGACGGCAATGTGTGGCTTACCACAAGTCCCGACCCGGTAAAAGACCAGACCGACTTTCTTGCGCAACTCGACAACATACAAATCTCGCATGCCATGTTCCCTATAGGAAAATTAGAGAAAGACGATGTTCGCCGCATAGCACACGAAGCACATATTCCGTCGGCCGACCGGAAAGACAGCCAGGGAATATGCTTCCTTGGCAAGATAAACTACAACGAACTGGTACGCCGCTACCTCGGCGAACGCGAAGGATTGATAGTAGAAAAAGAAACCGGCAACATCATCGGGCGACACAAAGGTTATTGGTACCACACCATAGGCCAGCGCAAAGGGTTGGGACTTGCAGGCGGACCTTGGTATGTGGTAAACAAGGATATAAACCGCAATATAATATATGTGAGCAAAGGTTTCCAGACACCGGCAGCCTACGGCAAGGAGTTTTTCATAAACGCCCTGCATTTCATAACCCTTAACCCGTTTACAAACGACGGCGACTACGATGTAACGTTCAAAGTGCGGCATACACCGCTTTTTACACGCGCTACGCTTACACGCAACGGCGATACTTACAAAATAACCTCCGAAAAACCCGTACAAGGCATTGCTCCGGGACAGTTCGCCGTGATATACGACAACAACCGCCACCGCTGCCTGGGCAGCGGAGAAATATCCGCAAACCGTCCTGAAGCACACTAACGGTTAACCGGCACATAAGAAAACAGACAAACATTAAGCGGAATAAAACGTACTGCATGCAACATTATATGCAACAGTATTTTTAAGCCGCATGGGAAGAAAGAAAAAATATGTCCGACCTATTTTAAAATATGTCTGACATATTTCAAATTATCTCAGACATATTTTTAAGAGCCAAAAACAGGCCTGCGCATTTCAACAATAAAAACAGACATGTACGACCAGGAAAAAATAAAACCCTATTCGGCAGAAGGCAGAAAAGGCGAACAGGTAGCCGCCATGTTCGACTCGATAGCACATTCTTACGACCTGCTCAACCACACGCTGTCGTTCGGAATAGACAAACTTTGGCGGCGAAGGGCAATAAACTCGCTGAAAAAATTCAGGCCTCGCCACATTCTCGACGTAGCTACAGGCACGGGGGACTTCGCCATCCTTGCAGCCAAAAAGTTACACCCCGAAAGCCTTACGGGTATCGACATCTCCGAAGGAATGCTCGAAATAGGGCGAAAAAAAGCGGAAGAAAAAGGCTTGTCCGGCATTATCTCATTCAACAAAGGCGACTGCATGAACCTGCCTTTTGCCGACGACACATTCGACGCCGTAACTGTGGCATACGGCGTAAGGAATTTTGAAAGCCTCGACTGCGGGCTGAAAGAAATGCTGCGGGTTACAAAACCGGGCGGGCGCCTTGTAATAATAGAGCTCACCACCCCGCAGAGTTTCCCTATGAAACAATTGTTCAGCATTTACTCGCACGTCCTGCTTCCCATGATAGGCAAAGCAATATCGCACGACAAAAGCGCCTACGACTATCTGCCGGCCACAATGCAGGCTTTTCCGCACGGGCCGCAAATGAAGTCCATACTTGAGCGGGCCGGTTTCCGGAATGTGCGTTTCCATTATTCTTTCTTCGGAATCAACACCTTTTATGAAGCAGAAAAATAAAAACATCCCATGAAAAACGACATTTCCATATACGGACTGGTAGGATTTCCCTTGGGCCATTCATTTTCGGCACGTTACTTTACTGAAAAATTCCAAACCAACAACATCAGTGCCGAATACCACAACTTCGAGATTCCCTCAATAAAACTTCTTCCGGGGATAATAGAAAAGACACCGGCACTGCGCGGGTTCAACGTCACAATCCCCTATAAACAACAAATAATCCCGCTGCTCGACGAACTTGACGACAACGCGCGCAAGATAGGCGCTGTCAACGTGGTAAGCGTTGTGCGCGGCAAAACAACCCGCCTGATAGGGCACAACTCCGACGTAATAGGCTTTTGCAACTCATTGCGCCCGCTGTTGCGCGACGCACACAAGAAAGCCCTTGTACTCGGGACAGGCGGTGCCTCGTGCGCTGTAATGCACGGGCTCAAGCAGCTCGGCATAACGCCCCAGCTTGTAAGCCGCACGGCCAAAGACGGCATTGTCACGTACAGCGACATAAACGCAGACGTAATGGCCGAATACAAGCTGGTTGTAAACTGCACGCCCTTGGGCATGTCACCCAAAACGGAGTTTTGTCCCGACATTCCATACGAACATCTTACGCCGGAGCACCTTCTTTACGACCTTGTTTACAACCCCGAAGAGACCCTCTTCCTCAAACGTGGCCTGGAACAGGGAGCAACCGTAAAAAACGGGCTCGAAATGCTATATCTCCAGGCCGAAGCCTCATGGCAGTTCTGGAACGCCGACAATGCCGGGCTATAAACAAACTGCCACGCTTGACGGCAAAAAGAAGTGTCCTGCCGGCCTGCAATTTGAAAAATAAATGTAAACTTGCATATCCAAACCTAAAAAAACATAAATCATGCTTAGAGTTAATTGTTTCATCAAAGTAAAAGACAACAACGTCGACGAAGTTATCGACAATGCAAAAAAACTTACAGAAGCCTCACTTAAAGACGAAGGCAATATAGCTTACGACATATTTGCAAGTGCAACGCGCAAAGACGTGCTGCTTGTTTGCGAAACCTGGAAAGACGAAGAATCGCTCCAGAAGCACATGGAAGCAGACCACTTTAAACTCTATGTGGGCAACATGGAAAAACATGCTGAAATGAAAATCGAGAAATTCGAGTTCTGATACACACGAAAATGCTAAAAGCATACGGCCGCAGGGCAGGCAAAATCGCTCCCTACGGCCGTATGTGTGTATATGCATAAACGAATTCCGGACATTAAAGCCAAAACGGTCATTAGGGAAATTAAGTAGTAACGTCAAGTGCAGTCCCTTCGCTAACTTACGCACTTCTGCCGTCATCTGTCTTCCCGCCCGGCTTTGCCGTAGCCCGCTACGCCTTCGGCCGGGCGTAAAGCTATCTGCCAGGCATAAGCGCGCAATTTGACGAAGCCTGACGACCGGTTTGGGGTTAACGCCGGGCGCAATGCCGGCAGAGGCGTAGAAAACGAACGCCGCCGGAGCAAAAGCCCCGGCGGCGCACAACAATTATGTAAAGTTATGTACTAAATTACGCCTTTGCAGGTTCTGCGGCAGCAGTGGTTGCCTGTTTGTTCTCCTTGCCGGCTTTGCCGCGGCCCAGCTTCTTCATCGTGTAGTAAGCGATAGGCGAAGCGAAGAACAGCGACGACAGTGTTCCGAACACAACGCCGAGTATCATGGCGAATGCAAACGAGCGTATGCTCTCGCCGCCGAGGAAGAAGATACAGATGAGCACTACCATTGTCGATACGCCGGTGTTGAGGGTACGGCTGAGCGTGGAGTTGAGCGATTCGTTGAAGATACGCTTGAGGTCACGCTTGGGATAGAGGTGGAGGTATTCGCGCACGCGGTCGAAGATAACCACCTTGTCGTTTATTGAGTAACCGATAGCCGTAAGTATTGCGCCGATGAACGTCTGGTCAACCTCGAGCGAGAAGGGCATCCAGCCCCAGCACAGAGAGTACATACCGATAATGAGAAGGGCGTCCATGGTAAGGGCGGCTGTGCTGCCCACCGAGAAGGCCAGGTTGCGGAAACGCAGCAATATATAGAGGAATATCGCAACCAGTGCCAGGATTACGCTGATGATAGCGCCGTATGTTACGTCCTTGGCCACCGAAGGTCCTACCTTCTGTGAACTTATAATGGAGCCGCCGGCGCGGTTGTCGCGGTCGATGAAGCGCTCGAAGGTTACGTAATCGGCAAGCAGGTTGCCTTTCTTCA
>ENA-OROO01000483-OROO01000483.1-human-gut-metagenome-genome-assembly--contig:-NODE-483-length-25610-cov-4.660653_pt1 | contig 25610 bp, 15 predicted proteins | sample MGYA00242130_ERZ509052 | MGnify/ENA primary metagenome ERZ509052 (study PRJEB26280, sample SAMEA2338730) | human gut metagenome | biome: human gut; feature: human-associated habitat; material: faeces... | reverse complement strand
ACTTTCTTGCCTTGCTGCACTGCCATTACTTCATCAACCGTGCCTGCGGGAGCGGGAGCGGCCATAGCGGCGTTTACAGAGAAGGCAGAAAGCAGCAAACAGAACGCTGAGGCTTTAGCTATCCCCTGAATGGATAATAGCTTAGATTCATTCTTTGTCATTTTGCTTTGTTTTTTAATTAAGTTTAGATTGATTACATTGTCTATGTAATTTTTATCGTTATAGATGGACATAGTTCGTACGGAACTAGTGCGCCATTCATGGTCTATATCATTAAAAACTGGGCAAATGTATAACTTTTTTTGTAAACTAGACTTAAATCTATAGTATTTTTTTAATAAAAATGACACATTTATCACAAATCACCCCTTGAAACCAAGAATATCAGCCCCTAAATGTACTAAAAATATATTGTTCCGTACGGACTTACAATAGTATCATCGTCTTTCTATCACATAAATAATTAACTATCAAATATTAGCAGTAAAAACACTTTAAATTGGTTACAACAAACAAATGTTAAATTTATTGAGATTCAAGGCTAGGCGAAAATGACACTAGTATGGCTTCTATGAAAAAAAACAGATAATGTATTCAGAGACTGGATAATATGAAAAAATTTAGCCCTCCTTTATAAATAAAAGAAAAACCACATTATCTACAATATTTCTACCAAGAAAGCGCCATAGACTTATTCCCACAAGGCTTGAAATCCAATAAGGCATTACCCGAAACAGAGTCTCTCATGACACTCTTCACCCATCACTCTAACACAAACAAGTCTTCTGCTTAGAATAATACCGATTTATTTGGGATTAAATCCTATCAAAACATTCAATATACAAACATAAGACAAACTGGATAAGGGCGGGCAAACCCCGCCCCTACCATGCTACCAAGATAATTTTATAAACTTATTCTCCCACGGAGCGAAACTCAACGGATTCCCCGAAACTGGGTCTCCTACGACATCACAAACCGTAGTTTTCACAAAATTAATTTTATCTGAAGTTACGGAGAAAGTAGCTGGCTTCCCGCCTATCTCACGCAATTGAAGCATAACAGCATTCTCGCCTTCCACAGGCCTCATGTTTACCAACAACAAATTCTCCGGTACGATCTTGAAAATGGAAGCCGATTGGAGAGGCTCCACCTTTTTATCTCCGGCAGGCAAAACACGGGTCAAGAACGGAATCCGGTTTTCCCAAGCGAACTTAGTCGCATACTCAATAGAGTTGTCTTTCGAAGAGTTGATGAAGTAACTCCATTGCATCTCTCCCATTTGGTCCGCATTGAAATTGGTTACCCAGTAGTTGTTCATCGGCCATGAATACATATTCGTGGACTGAGGTACGGCTCCGGCTTTATACCGCCCCGTATTGATCGCCCCAAATTGCATTAATGGTATTTCTTGGCTACCCATCACGACCTGTGACTCTCCATTACGAGCCGTAGCGAAGTTTTGCACCGTGTACCAATCGTTAGAGGAGCCCGGGATTTGGTCTACACCCGCCTCAATCGATCCGCCGGGTACATCTAAATGGATCTTTCCTCCTTCAACCTCAAACGGGAAAGCGATATAAACCGCTTCCGGATCTGTTACCGCTTTTTTGCGCAGGCGATAAACTACCTCGATTTTCTTTGTTACGTTAAATACACGGAATTCCACCATCAAATTATTCGGCTCACGTCCCGCTACCGTCTCTCCCCGGAAACGATAGGTATCCCAGACATCGCCTTTCTCATATTTCTCGAAACGCATCTTCTCTGGGCGACGGCGGAGGAATTGGGGAGCACGATATTGTTCCATCGGATGACGGCTATCGATAATCTCATAAATAAACTCGCCCATCTCCCATTCCGCATCCGGCGTAACCAATTGTTTGTTCAAATCCTTATCATATAATTTACGAATCGTACCTTTACGGGTATTGAAGTCGATGGCATACCAAGGATTCTCCACATGTGTCTCTTTTAATTCCGTAGCGCCCTGTATTTCCGGACGTGGCGCATCCTTTACCTTTATATAATACTGCGCATATCCCAAAGCCGGGACATCTTTCACGTAAAAGTTCCAATAAGTACCATCGGAACGGCTTTCGCCAGCTTGTGCGGGAATTACGTTGCCAGCCGCATCCACGATCTCGAAAGCCTTGTCTTTCGGAAGAATCTGATGATCGACATAAGCTTTAGCGATACCGCTATAACTCCAGTTGAGCGTATTGAATACAGCGATAGACGGAACGTCGCTTTTGGGCACGAACGATTGTAATATACCCATAGTGGCCTCTCCCAGCAAACCGGAATGGCGATAGGCTTCCCACGCATACGATTGTTTCAAGGAGCGTTGTTCCCAAGTTTCCAGTCCATAAGCGTTACGCACGCTCTCACTATGCCCGAAAGTATGCTCATCATAGAACAAAAGAGCTTTGTTGATATCATAAATCCGATCATTGATGTCTGTCGGCAATTGAGCGCCTAGTATTTTGGCGAATGACAATCCGGCTTGGTTCGCGATAATATCCGAGTGAGTCACACGAGATATGGCAGCTTCGCGAGCACCGGAAGCGAAACCATCCGTCCACCAATCCGGCCAAGCTCCACGAACGGTCTCAATACGATCCGCGTATTGGCTCTCTACCGTCTTAAAGAATTCGCTGGCTACCGCCGTGCGTAATTTCGGCCATTCATATTTCTCATTCCATTTTTGTAGCATCTCACAACTTTTCGTGGATGGAGGCGCATTATCCGTAAAATAACCCGAATGCTGGGCGGCCAATATATCATACGGATAGTTTTTCGCTTCCATTTGATCCAGATACGCTAAGACCCGTTCCTCGAACTGCTCAAAATCATCGGTATGGATACCAAAGAAATTTCCTTGGTTATAATGCTCGGCACGATAGGTCAAGACCTTCTTCCCGGATGGAGATTCCCACCAGAATACGGTAGGTTTATCAAAACAGATCAACGCCCGGTGGCCATGGGTTCCCATATTCACATATTTCACGCCGGCATCCGCAAAATACTCGCTGAAGCACCAACCGATTCCATTCACGTCGTCTTGCATAGCTACCTCGGCACGCATCCCATTCTCACGGAATTGCTTGATCGGATAAAGGGAGGCGGCGAGCGTTTGCTCATCGGGTAATTCGTCAAAGTTCAAGTACATCGTAGCTAATTCGATACGACCCTCTTTTACCCGCTGCTTCAGGCGAGCGATCTGTTCCGCCGGACGGCATTTCAAATATTCGCTAACCGCCCAAGCGATCTCGCAAGTCCAACGGAATTTAGCGAAATCCGGATAATTATCCGTAGCATCACAATAATCCAACGCATAATCAATATATCGTAGATGTTCCGCTAAGATTTCCATTTGGGAACGAGTATAACCGATATCCGTATGCGTGTGCTGCACCATATTCATTTGCCAATGGCGAACCGGTTTTACCGTCACCATAGTCTCCTCTTTCTCTTTCCCACTTGTCAGCGTCAACGGTAATTGGCGAGTCGTGCTAACCTCGGGTATCTCGATTCGGAACACATTATCCCCGGACACCAGTTTCTCTTTACGGCTTTGCTCGCCTAAACGGATCGTTACTGTAGAAGGCTCTCCTTCATGTTTCACGGAGATCTCGACCTTTTGGGTCAGTCCGTTTTTCGATTTATAAACCGCCGGCAATACACGGCTCTTGACATCCGATAATCCCGGAGACGCATGGACCGACAATGTCCCAATCAACAAAGCCAATCCTGCTGATAAATAAGTTCTTTTTTTCATTTTATCGTGTTTTTATGGATATAAGTCCTATATACAACATACATATTAATAATAGCATCAAGCCGGCTACCTGCCCGAACATATCGGCTAAGCCTCCCATACAAGGCGTAATCAAGGCGCCTCCCGATACCCCCATAATCATCAAGGCCGATACCTCGTTGGATTGCTCCGGACGATGTTCCAACGCGAAAGAGAACAGGATCGAAAACACATTCGAGCAAGCCAAGCCAACCAGTACGATCATAACGCCCATGCTCCACAAGCTATCCGAGATAAGCAATCCCACGAAAGCAAGGATAACGATCAGCATGCTTCCCCTTAAGAAAGGTCGTGACGAGATCCTCGCCAACAATATAGCCCCCAGGAAAGAGCCTCCCGTACGAGCGGCGAAATAAAGGCTACTCCCTAATCCGGCCTCTTGCAACGGCATGGATAACTTTTCCATCAATAGCTTGGGGATCGTCGTATTCAGACCGACATCGATCCCGACAATACACAGAATCCCCAAGAAAAGCATCCGTATCCTAGCATCTTTACATAAAGCTAATGTAGAGGCGAACGAGGCTTCTTGCTCCTCTCCTTCCTCTTTACCCGGAATAGCCGTTATCAACCAAATGATAGACAACAAGGTAGTCACCGAATAGACAATGAATATCAACTTCCAATCCCCCCAAAAAGAGGAAGCGACCCCCGCAATAATCGGACCTAAGAAGGAAGATACCGCCTTAATAAACTGCCCTAACGTAAGCACGCTCGTTACCTTATCCGGATTTACCACCCGGGCTACCATCGGGTTCAAAGATACTTGCAAAATCGTATTTCCAATTCCCAGCAAAGCGAACGCAAACAAGATACAAGCAAAGTCATAGAAGAAAAGAGGTATCAGCATCGCCAAGGTCGTGATGGCCAAGGCAGCGACTACCGTATTCCTACGCCCGTGCCGTCCCATCCAGATACCGGTGGGGACAGAGAACAGGGCGAACCAAAGAAAGACCATCATGGGTAATAGGTTCGCCAAGGTGTCGGACAAACCAAAATCCATCTTCACATAATTCGTGGCAATTCCCACGACATCCACGAATCCCATCACAAAAAAGCCGAAAAGGATCGGGAATATAGCGGAGTTCGTACTTTTAGTTCTCATATCCATCTTTTGGTTGGCTACCCATTTCTAAAACCAAATGTCCACCTTGAATAATCTCCGAGAAAGGAATACGAGTATCCGTCAATGGTTTCCCGTTTAAGTTCATCGATTGCACGTAATCATTTTGCTTACTATTATTACGGGCCTCAATCACGAATTCCTTCCCTTTATAATAGCGGTCATTCAGCCGGATCGTAATCTTATCGAATAAAGGACTGCCCAAAGCGAAAGAAGGCGCTTGATCCGTCAAGCCTTTCATATCGAATAAGCCTAAGGAAGAGATCACGTACCAAGCCCCAAGCTGGCCTTGATCCTCATCTTGTCCGTAGCCATAACCGTGGATGCCATCCGTACCATAGAACTCATTCAAGATCGCCCGTACCCATTTTTGCGTAAGCGAGGGACGACCGGCCTCGTTGAACATCCAAGGGATGTGCAAGCACGGTTGGTTTCCTTGGTTATACAAGGTTTGCAAACCGGCGAAAGCCCCTACTTCCGTGCCTCCGCTAAAGATTAATTTACGAGACACCGTGAAGATGCTATCCAACCGATGGTTAAACACGTCTGCGCCTACTTTCGCGACCAAGCCTTTCGCGTCGTGCGGTACATAGAATGTATATTGCCAAGCGTTACCTTCTTGGAATCCGCGCCATACTTGCATCGGATTGAAGTCCTCGATAAACGTACCATCCTTCTTTTTAGGACGGACAAAATTACAGGAAGGGTCATAGATACGCTCCCAGCCTTTCGATAAGTCCATCAAACGGTTATAATCGTCCGTCTTACCCAGTTGCTTCGCCCATTGGGCCACGGCCCATGCGCTATAAGCATATTCCAAGGTATGGGAAGCGGAGAACATGAAAGCCTCGTCCGGCCCGTCCCCCTTATCCAAATGAGGCACATAACCATATTCCACGAAATAACGGGTATCGATCTTTCCTGCGCCCAATGGACGATTCTCCCCATCCAACTCATTCTTCAAGCAAGCCTCATAGGCCGTATTCACATCGAAATCCCGAATGCCACATTGATAAGCGCCAGCGATAATCGTACTTAATAAATTCGTACCAACCCCGGAGACATAACGGCTATTAGCGATTCCATCCGCCAGCCAGCCGGCGTCCTTGTACACCAACAAATGGCTACTTATATAATCCGAATAATATTCCGGATAGGCCAAAGCCCAAACCTGCGTCAGATTCCATTGCGTTCCCCAAGCGGCATCGGTATTATATAAGTTATGTATCGGTTTCCCGTCTTTCAAAGGGATTTGTCCTACCGAGCCATCATTTCTCGGATAAGCGCCATTCACGTCGCTAGCCAATCCGCGGCCCAATAAAGCATGATACAAACCGGTATAGAATTTCACCTTATCCTCTTGCGCCGGAGTCTCTACCCGGATACGTCCCAAATATTCTTCCCATGTTTGGCGAGAGATTTCCCTTGCTTCGTCAAACGTAAGGGTAGCGGCCTCCGTCTCCCTATTTAACCGGGCATTCTCCACGGATGTATAGGAAAGACCTACTTTAGCGGTTACCGACTCTTGATCTTGGGTACGGAATGTCAAATAAAGTCCGGCTCCCACACCCGTCGCTTTTCGTTCATCCGGACGGATATCCGCCCCGTTGAAAGCGCCATATCCAACGGGAGCCTTATCCAGCACCGCCGAGAAATACAAAGGAACCGATGCCCCGGGCTGGTATTTCCTCACATATTCAGGCTCGGTAATCACCCAGCCCTCGATACGCCCGTCTTCCGTAAAAGTAATTTCCGCGTCCCGCACGGCTCCGCTTTCTCCTTGGCGGTTTCCTATATCGAACAAGATACGGCTATCCTCCCCGGCCGGAAACGTATAACGCTGGATAGCGACACGAGGGGTAGCGGTAAGCTCCGCCCGGATCGAGTAATCTTTTAGGAGAACGGAATAATAACCGGCGGTAGCGATCTCGTCCGCACGATCAAAACGGGAACGGTATCCTATACCTGTCGAGTCGTCTACCGCCCCGGGAATTGTTTTCAATGAACCCGTCGTAGGCATCAAGACGATTCCACCGATCTGAAACTCATGCAAGCAGGGGAAACCCTCGATCGATTGATCCCGATAATCGTAACCGGTAGCCTCCCAACCGGATTTATTCCCGATATGCCCGTTCGTAGAAGGGGCCGGCTTGGCCATACCGAAAGGCATCGCTCCCGGGGTAAAATGAAACCAACGGCAATGCGCCGTGCCGATCCGAGGCTCTACATATTGGCTAAGCTCCTCTTGCTGGACCTTCTTGCCTTGTGTCACGCAGGATGTGAAAACCCCGCACAGGAACAAGAGGAAACAGACCGGCTTCATACTATACTTTCTCATAATTTATTTAGATAGATGGTTTAACGCAAAAACATAAGCACCCATAGCGATCGAGCGGTTGGCTCCTTGCTTGCTGAAGGTCACCCCTATCCGTTTACAAGGATCGTATCCTACCTTGCGATTCGTACCCGGGACTAGCACCTCGACAGCCTCTCCCCGGGCAAAACCGGCGAAGCTCTTCTCGTCGTCCAAGTCATACACCTCCTTTTGCAAGCGCCCGAAACGAGCACCGTCCATCATTCCCGTCTGCGCGTTCATCTCTTTCAACAAGACCGGCAGGATGTACTTGGAAGCACCGGACAAACCACCGCCTATCACGATAAGCCCATCGATCAAGGTAATAGCGGAAGCCAACGCGTCCCCAGCCATCTCACCCAACTCCTCAAACGCGGCGATAGCCGCTTCCCGGTTACCCGGACGAATACCCTCGGCGATCTCGAAGATCTCTTTCGGGGTACGCGCCCCCGCATCACCGCTCCGCTCCGCATAGACACGCATGACCGCCCGTATGCTGACGCTCTCCTCCACGATATACTCCGGGTACTTCTTGTTCCGCAGGCACCATACATATCCTCCCGCCGCGTTATCACCCCGCAAAAGCTCTCCATCGATGACAACCCCGGCACCAAAGCCTGTCCCTAGCGTGACACCTAGCAAATTCTTATATCGTTTCGTACTTCCCGCCTCCCGCAAACGGCGGTTGATCTCCGGGAGCACTCCCGTCAACGCCTCTCCGTACGCAAACAAGCTTCCGTCGTTATTGATAAATACCGGTATCCCGAATATATCTTCCAGAAACGGGCCTAACGCTACGCCACCCCGGAAAGAGGGGAAGTTGGGTAAATCGCCTATGATACCGGCTTGATAATCCGCCGGACCAGGAAAAGCGAAACTGATAGCGACCGGAGCTTCCGGCAAGCCTGCTTGAATTGCCTTAAAACCCTCTACCAAATTACCTAAACACTTATCCAAGCAATCCGCGCATGCCGGAAGAACTACCGGATCGGCTATCTCTTTTCCACCTTGGATGGCAGAGAAGACAAAATTCGTTCCTCCCGCATCCAATGTCATTACTATTCTATTGTCATTTGTGTACATCATATATTCCTTTTCTTTACTTAAAGAGGTCCCGCCAGTGCCACAGCAGTGGCACTACTTTGCCATTAGAGGTGACACAACCTTGCCTTCGAAGTGGCACAATCGTGCCATCAGTAGTGGCAAAGCAGTGCAATGCCTATGGCAAACGGTGATTATTGCCTAAAACGTACGTAAGCCTTTATAGTACCACAATATTTACCTACAGACGATCCATACGGACGGATCGTATATTCACCCACGCAAGCCGGGATGATAAAAGTCTCCGCGTAATGAACGATGAAAGGTTCGAATGCGCCTGTCGGGCTCTCCACGATCAACTCATCTCCCTTGATTACATTCAGTACTTGCACCCCTCCATTCGTATTGTGAGGCACGATATCCGTGAACCAATGACGGCGGGTCTCGATGAACTCGTTCTCATGCAAGCCGGTCCGCTCCTCCCGCCAACCGTCTCCCTCGGCGATCATCTCCACTTGGTTGATCAAGTTATGACGGACAAACTCCGTTTGCCGCTCCCATTGGATCACTTTCGAGCCGTGGCCGATATTAATAGGTCGAGGCAGTCCGTCCAATCCCAAGCGGCCCCAGTCCCAAAGCTTAAACGTAAAGATACTTGGCGTAGCGCTAATCTCAAGCACCATGGCACCGGCTCCCGAACAATGGACCGTTCCGGCGGGGATCAGATAATGATCATGGCGTTTGGCAGGCCATTTATTGACATATTTCTCCGTATCGAAAGGCTTTCCGGTCTGTTGGGACTCGTTTAGGGCAGCGATCATCTCGTCCGGGTTGACACCGGTTTTCAATCCCAGATAAACGGTAGCGTCCTCCTCGGCATCCAGCAGGTAGTAGCTCTCGTCCTGCGTATAATAAATCCCGAACGTATCCCGGATATATTGGGTGACCGGATGCACTTGCAAACTTAGGTTTCCTCCTCCCATCGTATCCAAGAAGTCGAAACGGATCGGGAAATCTTGTCCGAAACGAGCCTCGACCGGCCCGCCCAGCAAGTCTCTCGTCTTATAGAATACCAAGTCATTGGAAGGGATCTCAAACAGCTCTCCGGCAACTTTCAGGTATAAACTATTTTCCTCGGGCACGCAATCAAAACACCAGCCGAAGTTATCTTGCTTTTTATCCAGATCACAGACCTCTTTCATCCATTGGCCGCCCCAAGGAGCCGGATCAAAGAAAGGTACTACCCGGAACGGAGTATGCGCCGTTTTCTCCAACCCTTCTTTCAAGGTCTCCCCGGAAATCATCTTAGGTGTTCGGACGATATGGGTATCCAACCAATAATCGACCTTAGGAAGGACTTTCTTCTTCAGATTATCGCAAACAATCCAATCAATAAAATATCCTCGCTTATAATGGTACGACGGGGCTTCCTCCCGGTTTTCCACACCTAGCCCGTTCACCTCTTTTCTACGGGAACGCATCTGGATCTCCCAACGAGCCATATCCGCATAGATCAATTTGTCCGGAGCGGAAACGATCTCGGCGGCGGCGTGGCCATAAACGATTGTCCAGCCTTTTCCATCACGCAAGGACTCCCGGCAGGCGTTCACCTTCTCCTCATCCAAGAAATCCGTATAAGAGAAATGAGCCCGGCGGCCAAACAACCGGTCATCCGTCAGATAAGGATAGGTCATCGCCTCTATATCTTCTGCCGATTTAAATAAATCTCGCGTATTGATAAAACGATCGGGTGCGAGCGCTTGCAGTTCACGCATCAACTCCTCGTGATGAACCCCTTGGTAGCATTCCACCACCCAAACTTGTGATCCATTCGTTTCCGCATGTATCTCCGCCAATCGCTTCCGTATCGATTCCCAGCCTTTCCACAAGGTACCGTCTACAACGGTGGCCGGCATTTTATCATAATTACTTTTTCTCATCTCTTTTGACATTTAATATTGCACGCTTGTATTTAACTCTTATTTTTCTCTGCCCAATCCCTTAATAATTCAATCGCCTTAGATAACACTCCGGCCGATCCCTTGAAATTACCAGAGCCGCTGGGGACACCGCCTTTGCCATACCATTCGTAGAATCCGTCATTTTGGATCACACGCTCGATCATCGGATGGATCTCCGCATAAGCCTCCTCAACCATTCCATTAACGACAAGCTGCTGGATCATCCGACCGCCAAACCATGTCCAATCCCCGCCATTCTGATACAGATAAGCCTTAGACATTCCTCCATGGAAAAAACCATCCGGATACACGGGATATAAGGTCAGACCAATGCTTGGCATACCCGACAGGCGAACATTCTCAAGCATCTGGGCATTTACGGTACGTATCTCGTCTTTCGATAATAAGCCGGCCTCTATAGCGATAGCCGTCCCACCATGATAATGAATGGCAAGTTCATCAAAACCTTCCGGAATCGGAGATTTCTCCGGATAAATATGAGGAATGAACTTCTGGCGCTTTACATCCCATAGATGAGCCCGCACATTTCTCTCGATTCCCTCACGCAGACTTTTCCAACGGGAGGCTTGCGGAGAATCAGGAGCCATTTCCAACAAATAATCCAAGGCGATTATGAACATAGCGTTATCATATACATCGATAGCCGGATCCGACAAATCATTCATATCACATCCGAAATCGTCATTCGGCTGTACATCGCCCCAATCAGCGGTCATTGCTCCATAAAGCAATCCATATTTCTCATTATATCGTTCCCGCATCAGATAATCTACCATCGCGTTCATTCGCTCGAGAACGGTCTTCCCGACAACTTTCTCATTCAATATCTCCCGATCACCCGTCTTACGAATGTATTTACCTACGATCTGAATCAAGGAAGATTCTTGGTCCGTCTCTACCGTATTCTTAAAAGCGACATGTTTCGGAGCGGCATTCGAATAATAAGGCGTATCATCATACCATGTAAAATCTTCTTTCAGCACATAACCATCGATCATCTCATCATTCGGCTGTTGAAGAGCGAAAAACAATAAAATAGCTTCCCGCAGTTCGTGTGGATCACTCTCCTCGCAAGCGATCTCTATAAACGTATTCATATCACGAGCCCATATCTGGGAATAACCGCTACCTGCGTTAAAACCATTGCGGATGGTAGCACGAGCCATACTATCGACCTTCAACAAATTCGTATCAGACAATATCTGATTGGCCAATCGCTGTCTATCGGTTAATCCCGTACAAGACAAAAAAGATACAAATACAAAAGAAACTACAACTAGAATTTTATTCATGGCATTATGTTATGATTTATGTCGGCAAAATTATTTCAATAATCCAGAAAGAAATGCTACATTTGTTCCGATTTACTTGTACAATCTTATGATTTATAGATCATGGTCAAGATAAAAGAAGGATTTAAGGGAGAACGGCTCGTTTCTTTACCCGAGGAACTATTGGCAAGCTACCGGAGGGAACCGCTCATCAATAATTTATATGTACGCAAGATAGGTTTCTTCCCACGTGTTAAATATCATTTTCTCCAAAAAGAACATGGCTGTGACTACGCCATGCTTATTTATTGTACGGAGGGAAAAGGATGGTATCGTATCCTCGGTAAACAATATACCGTGGAGAAATACCAATATATCATCATCCCTCCCGGTATCCCCTACTCATTCGGGGCAGACGAGGGAGATCCATGGACTATTTACTGGTTACACTTCCAAGGGAAGCTTTGCGATCAATTCCTGCCGTCGCATCCGGTTCCGGTCACTATTTCGCCGAATGAATATTCCCGTTTACAAGATCGGTTACGGCTGTTTGAGGAGATATATAGCAGTTTCTCCATGGGATATATTAAAGAATATATGATTTATTCCTCCATGTGCCTTTACAATTTTCTGGCCTCTTTCATCTATCTGGAGCAATTCCGCCATATCATGATTCCCTCGCAAAAAGAATATCCGTTCACGGCACGGGTTATTCATTATATGCGTGAGAACATCCAGCAGAATCTTACCTTGAAGGAATTAGCGTCTTATTTCAAATATTCCCCTTCTCACTTCTCTGCTCTCTTCTTTGGCGAGACCGGGGTCTCGCCCATGAATTACTTCATACGCTTGAAAATACAGAAGGCTTGTGAATATATCGAGCTAACGAATATGAAGTTGAATGAGATCGCCACGCATCTGGGATTCGAGGATGCCGCCTACTTCTCGCGTACGTTTACGAAAGTTATGGGTTGCTCTCCTTCCGTTTATCGTAAAAAGGAGATGGAGATATAGAATTCGTTTGGATTTCTAGTATTTCTCATAAGAATAAAATATATTTGTACAATAGATATTTAAACGAACATAAAGTAAGTAGTTACTATGATAGACCTAACACAGTTCACCCCTTGGACTCTCTTTACGGATCTTGGATTCATTTCGATACTTCTATTGGTTGGCAAATTCATACGAGTCAAGGTAAAACTGATACAACAATTATTCATACCCCCCAGCTTGATCGCGGGCTTGCTAGGACTGGCGTTCGGACCTAATGGACTGGGGTGGATTCCGCTTTCCAATGACTTAGGTACTTATGCGGCTATCCTTATCGCCTTGGTGTTCGGCGCGTTGCCTTTATCTTCCCCGAACGTCTCCATGAAAGAAGTAGCGAAACGAGTCGGACCGATGTGGGCGTACGCTCAGGTGGGTATGTTATTGCAATGGGCATTGGTAGGCCTTTTCGGATTGTACGTGATCAAACTGATCTGGCCGGACCTGAATGACGCTTTCGGCATTATGTTGCCGACAGGCTTTTATGGCGGACACGGCACGGCCGCTGCTATCGGGTCTGCGTTCGAGGGATTGGGCTGGGACGAGGCTCGCAGTTTAGGCATGACAACCGCTACCGTGGGGGTTATTTGCTCGATCATCGGAGGTTTACTGATGGTCAAATGGGCGGCCAAGCATAAACAAACCGCTTTTATCTCGGATTTCGACGATCTACCGGACGAGCTGAGAAGTGGGTTGCTGCCAGAGGATAAGCGGGATTCCATCGGAGAAGCTACGACTTCCTCCATATCCATCGATACGCTGACTTTCCATGTGGCTTTGGTATTTGTCGTGGCTTTTTTGGGATATATGGTTAGCCAAACCGTAAAGGTGTATTATCCGGTATTGGAGTTACCTGTTTTCAGTTGTGCCTTTATCATTGGATTAGTATTAAAGAAATTCTTCGACGCAACAACCATATCCAGATATATCTGCCCGCAGACGACCCAGAGGCTGAGCAGTTCCTTCACGGATATGCTGGTAGCTTGCGGTGTAGCGTCTATCAAGCTAGGGGTGATCGTAAAATATGCCTTGCCGCTTATCGTACTCATCATAGCGGGCGTGGCGATCGTCTGGTGCATAACATTCTTCTTAGGAAGAAGATTAGCCAAGACCTTTTGGTTCGAGCGCATGATTTTCGCTTGGGGATGGTGGACCGGCACGATGGCTATGGGCATCGCCTTGCTGCGGATCGTCGATCCGAAACTTTCCAGCAAAGCGATGGATGATTACGCAATGGCTTACCTGCCTATCGCTCCCATAGAGATCTTATTGATCACCTTCGTCCCCATCCTTTTCGTAAACGGATTGGGAGTTTGGTTGCTATTAGCCTGCTTGGTCCTTTCCCTACTGATCTTGCTACTGGCGTGGAAGATGGGATGGTGGATTACTCGCTCTTGATACTATTTACCGGGTTCTCGTTCGCCGCTTTCCAGTTCTGGAAACTCACGGTCAATAACGTGATTACGGTTACGATCAATAAAGCGATTAAGAATACCCACCCATGGATCGGAGTCTTGTAGGCGAAACCCTCGAGCCACATCCTCACGCCCTGCCAAGCGATCGGCGCCGCTATCACGAAGCAAATACCTACAATCCTCAGATAGGCCTTATTAAACATCAGCAGGATCTCCCCTACCGTAGCTCCATGTACCTTGCGGATACCTATTTCCTTACGGCGGTATTGAGTCTCGAACACCACTAAGCCAAATACCCCGACCAAAGAGATAATAATCGCCAGCAGACTGAAGACCGTAACCAAGCTGCGTAAGTTCTCTTCCTTCCGGTAGAGATGATTAAAGATCTCATCATAGAACTCGATATTGAACGGATAGAAAGGGTCTAATTCTCTCATCGTCTCCTGAATGTGACCTACTACGGCATGAATGTCCGATCCGGCTTTCAAGCGGATATAAGAGATTGGCAAAGAATAACCAAAGTTTCCGACCAAGAAAGCGATATTATCCTCTCCACCACGAAGCGAGGTGAATTTCACATCGTCGGAGAAACCGACAAGATGACCGGAAGAATAGCTATCGAACGCGTCACCCACTTGCATATCCAACCCCTCCATCGCCGTACGATTGAATATATAAGACACATGATCCGAAAGCTCGTCCGCCTTTGAGAAATCTCTCCCTTCTATAACCGGAATCCCCATCACCCGCAAGAAATTGGAAGATGCTATAATTATGAAATACTGAAAGTCCTTACCCTTATAATTACCGCCATTCGTGTTATACCCGTCCTTAGAGCCCACTTTCTCCATAGCGAAAGCCACATCCTCGATCCCCGGATTCTCTTTCAAGCGATTCACATATGTATCGTGATGCTTATTGTACATTGTCTCATTCAGCTCCACGATAGCTACCTGATCCTTATCGAATCCTAAAGAGAAATTCCTCATATAACTATTCTGGATTTGCACAAAGCAAGCCCCAATAATCAACACGATCGAAACAACGAACTGGACACAAATCAATGTCGTACGTAACTTACGCCCGGAAGGAGATAACCCGAAGCTGCCCTTCAGCACCAAGGCCGGAGGAAAAGAAGTTATATAATAAGCAGGATAAATACCCGCCAGCCAACCGATAACCAACGCTACGATGCCACACAAGAAAACGATCGGAAGATTTGAGACCAAACTCAAATCGGCCTCGATAAAAGGTAACGCTTCCGCCCAATCCAATCCCCAAACGATAACGAGACTTACCAGCCACGCCATAAAACTAATAAGGGCTGCCTCTATCAATAAAGATCTGCGCAACAAAGTATCCGAGCTACCCAATACCTTCTGCGTATTGATGCTTTTGATTCGCAACGGAGTCAAAGAAGTGCTAAAGTTCGTGAAGTTAATAGCCGCGACAATGACGATCAGAAGGGCTATACCGAACAATAAGGCCGTGACTTCCTTGTTTCCGCTCCGGAATGTACCACCGTCTTGCGTCTCATTCATATAATAAATATCAGTCAGCGGGACGAGCCGGATCTGTTCTCCTTCATGGTAAATCTTCTTGAAATCAAAATGACGGTTGAAATTATCGGCAACCTCATCTGCCATGGCAGGATTATCAAGCAATAAATAACAAACCCAGTTACTTGAGCTAAAATTATTGATATTATAATCCGGATCGATCGCCGTATAGACCACGTTCCGAAGCTGCGTGTTCTCCGGGAAATCCTTATAAACCGCACCAATCGTAAAGAGCTTAGCCGATTTAGTCCAGATATTTTCTTCCGCTCGCAACGTCTTACCAACCGCGGAGATGTCCTCCCCAAACAACTTGTCAGCCAAGCTTCGGGGTACCATTACTTTCTCAGGATCTTTCAAGCAATCGATATCGCCTTCCACGATCGGGAACGCGAATATCTTCGGTAAACTAGCGTGGCAGGTTGTCACGATTTCCTTAAACCCAAACGGTTGCCCGTTTCTATCCACCGAGAGATAAACACCATTCTGGCCAAAAGAAGGAGTCAACAATGTACCCGCCTCTATATGCGGGGAAGATTGGATGACAGCCTCCACAAAGGCACGGGGTAATATTGTCCCGAAAGTACCCGGAATGGTCAAGTCCACCCTAAAAATCCGCCCGGACGTAGGATGGCAACGATCAAAAGTCCGCTCAAAATTAATCTGTATCAAAATCACGATAAAAGCGGCGAAAGCAACCGCAAGACCGGCTACGTTCAATGCGGTCGCCATTTTAAACCGCCTCAACACACTCAGAAAGTTCCGAATAATCGTTTTCATCTTATTATTATAGTTTCATTTATTATTCCGTCTTAATGCTATCCACCGGGTTCGCGTTCGCCGCACGCCAGTTCTGGAAAGTTACCGTAAACATCGTTATTAAGGAGACTATTAATAGAGCGAACGCAAATATCCACCAATAAATAGGAGTTTTATAAGCGAAACCCTCTAACCATTTCCGTACGCCATAATAAGCCAAGGGAGCCGCTATGATAAAGCAAACGCAGACAATACGGAAATAAATCTTATTGAACATAACCAAGATCTCATGAACCGTGGCCCCGAATACCTTACGAATGCCGATCTCTTTCCGGCGCTCCAGCACGCTGATATAGGTGATGACGCCGATCATGATGGAGGACACCACCAGCGAGATGGACACAAAGGCCACCAGCATGTTGCTGATCATGTTGATGATCTTGGTCACCGAGGTCATCAGGGTGCCCACCACATCGGTGTAGCGCACCACCTTGTCATCCTCGCCATTTGCCTCGGCGGAGGCATTGTAGGCGTCCAGTGCATTCACGATCAGGGCCTTGCAGTCAAAGTCCTTCGGGTAGATGGAAATGGTGCTGGGGTCATCGAGGTCGGCGTAGCCCAGGCTCTGCAGGTTGCCGTCGTAGGTGGAGGTGGAGGACAGCATGGAGGACTTCATCAGTTCAGCCAGCTCTTCCTGCGTCATGTTCATGTGGATGGCATTCTGGAAGGCGCTGGCGTCGATCTTCAAGGCATTTTCCATCTGGCTGCCCAGCTGGGCAATGTTCTTCTGGATGGCGCTTTCCATCTGCTGGCTGATCTGGGTGCCCATCTGCTGCATGGCCGTATTCATGGCGGTGCTCAGCTGGCTCTGCAGGGCCTGGCTGATCTGGGCAGAGTAGCTCTCCATCACGGTCTGCATGGCGGCGGAGAACTGCTCCTGCAGGTTGGCGTCGGCCAGCAGTTCACTCATGGAGTTGGCCAGCAGCTGCTGGAACTGCTCGGTCTGCATATAGGCGGAGAAGCTGATCTTGTCCAGATTCAGGATGCCGTTGCCCACCACATAGTCCTTGTAGCCGTTCAGAATCTTCTGCATCATATCCTGTAGTGCCTCCGGGGAGATGGACAGATCCATGTTCTCAAACACGCTGCTCATGTCCATGTCCAGCTGCGGCAGGTCGCCCAGGTCCAGTGAGAAGCTGTCCGGGTCCAGCAGGGAAGAGAGGTCGAAGGAACCGGCGCTCAGATCAAAGGCGCCGCTCAGGTCAAACTTCAGGGCGCTGGTGTCAAACTGGAAAGCGTTCTTCAGCGTATCGGTGTCCACCGAGAACATGGAGGACATATCGAAGGAAGTGCCGTTGTCGGCACCGAACTCCTCGCCGGTGAACACATTGATCTGGGGGTCGGCCATCTGCTGCTGCACGATGGCGCTGGATTTGGCCTGCTCGATGACGTGCAGGGTGAGGTCGTGGGTGTAGCCGATGCCGGAGGACAGCATGGCAGCAGAAGAATCCTCGGCGGGCTGCACCACGCCCACGATGGTCAGGTCGGTGCCGTTGGCCACCACCTGCTTCATATAGTCGGTGTCATCGGATTTATCGCGCCACAAGCTGTAGGTCTCGTCGTAGACATAGCGGTCGGAGCTGTTGATGAGCTTGAACTGCTTGCCTAGAAAATCGGAATAGGAATAGGTCTTGAAGTCATCCGGCACGTCTACGTTCTGGTTCTGGGCAAACTGCTGGATCATCTTGTCCAGCTCGGCGTTGTCCCGCATGCCCAGCGCGTACAGGGCGTAGTCGGTCACGCTGCCGGTGGCGTCCAGCACCAGCACGCATTCGTTGTAGGCTTCCGGCCAGCGGCCGGCCTTGACGTCGTACTGGGATGCATACAGCTCCGGGGTCTGGGGCAGTTCCGAGAACACACTGGTGTTCATCATGGAGGACATGATGTTGTTGGAAGAGGTCTCGGAGCTGATGCCCAGCGAGGACAGGGAGGAATCCGGGTTTACCTGCCGGATGCTGCCGTCGGGGTCCTGCCGGTAGATCTGGGGCGACACATTATAGGCATACTCCACGGCGGTGGCATTGTCGGCAACGGTGGTGTCGGTGGTCTCCAGATACTGCTTGAGGGACTTGAGGTCGTTGGTGGTGATGCCCGACACCATCTGCGAGAGCAGCTGGCGCACCGGCACCATGTCTTCTTCCTGAGTGGTGCTCTGGGAGCTGTCCGACGGAACGCGGGAAGAGAGCATGGAAGTAAAGTCCATGCCGCTGCTCATGATCTGCAGCGGGTACTCCGACAGGGTGGAGCGCTCCATGTCGTCAATGTAGTTGTTGACACCGGTGGACAGGGAGATGATCAGCGCAATGCCGATGATGCCGATGGAACCGGCAAAGGCAGTGAGCAGAGTGCGTGCTTTTTTGGTGCGCAGGTTGTTGAAGCTGAGGGTCAGCGAGGTGAGCACCGACATGGACGAGCGGCCCATGTTCTTGTGCACGGGGGCCGCAAGGGTCTGGGTGTCCGGCTCGTAGGGCATGGTGTCGGAGCGGATGACGCCGTCCTTCAGGGTCACGATGCGGGTGGCGTAGCGCTCGGCCAGCTCCGGGTTATGGGTGACCATGACCACCAGACGGTCCCGGGCCACCTCCTTGAGCAGCTCCATGACCTGGATGCTGGTTTCACTGTCCAGTGCACCGGTGGGCTCGTCGGCCAGCAGGATGTCGGGGTTGTTCACCAGTGCACGGGCAATGGCCACACGCTGCATCTGGCCGCCGGACATCTCGCTGGGGTGCTTGTGCAGCTGGTTGCCCAGACCCACTTTCTCCAGTGCCTCGGTGGCGCGGCGGCGGCGCTCGGCCCCGGAAATGCCGGAGATGGTAAGGGCCAGCTCCACGTTGGCTAGCACGGTCTGGTGGGGGATAAGGTTGTAGCTCTGGAACACAAAGCCGATGGTGTGGTTGCGGTAGGAGTCCCAGTCGCGGTCGGTGTACTTTTTGGTGGAAATGCCGTTGATGATCAAATCGCCGCTGTCATACCGGTCCAGACCGCCGATAATGTTCAGCAGGGTAGTTTTGCCGGAGCCGCTGGGGCCGAGGATGGCGACGAATTCGTTATCACGCAGGTTCAGGCTGACATTGTTCAGCGCATTTTGCACGAGATCGCCGGTCTTGTACTGTTTGCAGATCTGTTTGATTTGTAGCATGTGTGTGCCTTTCTGGGGAAAAGGTTCCGGCCGGGGCCGGAGAGGTGAGGAACGGACAGCTGTGCCGCTGCGGGCCAAAAGGCGCGCAGACTACACAGAAGAATCGAGATGATTTTAGCAAATCTATATGAAAAAACTGTGTATGGAAAAGAAAGTGTTTCCGGAAGCGGAAGCAGAAATTCTCTGTTCTGGCCGGGTCAGAGAGGAAAATTTTCCCAACCCGGCGGCAGGGGTTGCAATCCTGCGGCGTTCGTGTTATTGTAAGGGTACTGAAAAAAGCCGTGCAAACCATCCGGAACGATGAAAATACGGTGCGGCACAGGCAGCATGATTTGCAAAAACGTCGGAAAGCAAAACAACACGACGCAAAATTGAACAGAAAAACAGCCTGACACTTTTAGACACTTTTTCAGGGTTGAATGGTTCCTTCCTGCTCCATACAATAAAAAAGGAAAAACAAGGAAATGCACTAAAAACGTCGCAATGCCTTGTAGCAAGGAGGAATTTCTATGGAACGTACGTTTTCACCCATGGTCCGGCAGTTTTCTGCCATCGCCGGGTTGCAGCAGGCATATACGCTGGTTTACTCCCTTGACCCGGACGGCGAAACCGGCTGTCGCCTGACGCTTTGCCGTACCGGCAGCAGCCAGCGCATGGACAGCAAGTATATGGCCGTTGCACCGGAGTTTGGCTACCGTGTTTTGCAATATCTGTGTGAGAATGGCGTTCAGCCGGAGATCTGGCAGGACGTGGTGGCGGAGCTGGATGCGGCACAGCAGACCGAACAGGAAGGCGGCGCGTGGCGTGGACAATGAGCGGACGGCAGATGTGCTGCAGGTCGCCCTTGCAAGCTATGACCGCAAGGAGCTTCGGGTACAGAAAAACTATCTGGAAGAACAGAACCCAGTGCTGGCCTGTACCTGCTTTCTGAACGGACACAAACTGCTGCAGGAGCTGCAGCAGGGCCACAATTTTGACATCGTGGTGCTGTGCAGCCAGATGGAGGATATGAGCAGCATCGAGTTCATGATGGAACTGCGCAAGCTGGAGCACAAGCCGCTGCTGATGCTGTTCGACGAGGGCCGGCGCAAGAACAGCTCGGCACTGCGCATGGAGGACTCCGGCAGCTGTTGCTGCGTGGAACGCATGGAGCTCAAGAACCTGCTGCGGGAGCTGTACCGGATGCCGGGCCAGCAGTGGCAGCGCACCGAGCAGCAGTGCCAGCAGCTGTACCATAGCTGGGGCATCCGCATCCCGGACATCAATTGCAGCTATCTGACCAGTGCGGTGGGCGTGGTCTACGGCACCTCGCAGAAGCTGGCCATCCGCAAGGAGATCCTGCAGACGGTCAGTGAGCAGTATGGTGTTTCGGTCTCGGCCGTGGACAGCGGCATCCGGCGCATGATCGACCAGCTGGAAGCAAAACCGGCCGAGGGCTGGACGCAGTTCAAGGCTGAAAGCGGCTTTGAAGCGGAAAAGCCCACTACGGGCAAGCTGATCTATGCAATCAAACGGTATCTCATCCAGCAGAAGAGCAGGGAATAACGCACACAGTCTTGGAGGCGGTAGCAATGGAGCAGGCACAGCAGAATACAGCGCAGGAGCTGACGGCGCAGGCCATCCCGCAGCAGGCGGTGGAGGATGCCTGCTTCCATTCGCTGGGGCTGATCGGGCGCAACTGCGAGTATCTGGAGCAGCATCTGGCCCGCGTGGGGGCAGACGCCCAGTCCCTGCAGGCAGTCAGCGACATCAGCGCGGCCACGGCCAAGCTGGAACGGACCATCAACGAACTGCTGTCTGCGCTGGAATTTCTGCGTGCCGGGCAGCCGCCTAAGCTTTACCCGCTGGATCTGTGCGAGCTGCTGCAGCAGGTGGCGGCCCAGGCCGACATGGTGCGTGCGCAGCTGGGAGTCACCCTGGAGCTGGACTACGGCGGCTGGACGGGCCGCAGCGGCCACGGCGTCCGCGCCATCAAGCTGGCCGAGGGCGACGAGGTCGTCGGCGTCTGCATCTGCCGCGAGGGCGGCACGGTGAGGATCCTGCTGCGCCGCAGCGAGACCATGTGGCAGCTGACTGTGCGGGACAATGGCTGCGGTCTGCCGGAGGGCAGCCAGGAAGCCTGGCTGGAAAACCGGCGCAGCTTTCTGGGCGGGGCTCAGCTGGGACTGCTGCTTTGCCGCGAGTGCTGCCGCCGCATGGGCTGGGGGCTGAGCGTGGAGTGTGCCCCGGAAAAGGGCACCCAGGCCGTGGTCACGGTGCCGCTGTACACGGACGATGGGCGGGCACCGGAGGTGGAGCTGCATGCCGGAGCCGACCTTGCGTCCGAGCAGCATCAGTACCAGCTGCGCGCCATGCTGGTGCGGGAGCTGCGCACCATGCCCGAGCGCGGCGACCCGGACGAATAAACCGAACAAAACCAAAAACCCGGAACTTCCTGTCCGACAGGAAGTTCCGGGTTTTGTTGTTTGTCTAGAGTTCCGGCACAGAGGCTCAGTAGTGCAGACGGTCAGCGGTCAGGGCTTCCAGAACCGGCAGCATGGCAGCGGCCTCGGCCTTGGCGGCAGGCAGATCCATGTCGCGGTAGTTGCCGCACTCCACTTTGCTGGCACCGGGCACGGCACCCTCAAAGGCGGCCATAAAGCGGAAGGACTCCACGGTCAGCTCCAAAGCCTGCGCAGGGGTCAGGCCGCGGGTCAGCAGGTAAAAGCCGGTGCGGCAGCCCATGGGGCCCACATAGATCACACCATCCTGAAAGGCACTATTGCGTGCGTAGGTGGCAAACAGGTGTTCCAGCGTGTGGGCAGCGGCCGTGGACAAGTAATCGCCTTGGTTGGGCTTCTTCATGCGGATGTCCCAAGTGAGCACGTCGCCGTCCTGACGGCTCAGGTACATGCCCCGGTCCAGCTTGGTATGGTCAACACAGAAGCTCGCAATGCGTTCCATTGTGTCGCCCTCTTTCTCAGGCCTGCAGGCGCTGCACGCTGCCGTGTGCGCAGTCTACAGCGATCATCAGGCCGTCACGGATGTGAGAGGTGGCACCCACGGCACCCACGACGGTGGGCTTGAGCAGAGCCTTGCCGACAATGGCGGCATGGCTGTTCAGGCCGGGCTCCTCCACCACCAGAGCGGCGGCGTCGCGCACATAGTTCAGCATCTCGTTGCTGGTGGAAGGCACCACCAGCACCATGCCGGGCTTGAACTTGGCACGCACCTCGTCCAGGGTGCGGCACACGCAGGCCTTGCCGGTGGCGTTGGACACCTCGGCGTTCTCCGGGCCGACGCCCACACCGGTGGCCAGGCAGTTGCCCACCATGTGGATCTTGATCATGTTGGTGGTGCCGGAAATGCCCACGGGCACGCCGGCGGTCACCACGGCCAGCTCACCGTTGTGCAGGAAGCCGTTTTCCTTGGCCAGAGCGGTGGACATTTCGATCAGCTCGTCGGTGCTGTGCGCCAGAGGCATCATCAGGGAGGTGATGCCCCAGCTCAGGGACAGCTGACGCTGTACCTGCTCCTTCATGACGCAGGCGATGATGGGCTGCTGCGGGCGGTACTTGCTCAGCAGGCGGGCAGTGGTGCCGGACTCGGACACGGTGACGATGGCAGCGGCGTTCACGTCCTTGGCGGTCAGGCAGGCGGCGTGTGCGGTCGCATCGCTCACGCTGATCTTGCCGTTGGTGGCCTCGGTCAGGTACTCCACGCGGGCATGGTTCTCGGTCTCGGTACGCTCGGCGATGGCGGACATGGTCTTAAGGGCCTCCACGGGGTAGGCACCGGCAGCGGTCTCACCGGACAGCATGATGGCAGAGGTGCCGTCGTAGATGGCGTTTGCCACGTCGGAGATCTCGGCGCGGGTGGGGCGGGGGTTCACCATCATGCTGTCCAGCATCTGGGTAGCGGTGACGATGGGCTTGCCGAAGGAGAAGGAACGCTCGATGATGTTCTTCTGGATGCCGGGCAACTCGGTAAAGTCGATCTCGACGCCCAGGTCGCCGCGGGCCACCATGACGGCGTCGGCGGCAGCCAGGATGCTGTCGATGTTGTTCACACCCTCACGGTTCTCGATCTTAGCGATGATGCGGATGTTGGAGTCGTACTCGTTCAGCAGGTTGCGGATCTCGTACACGTCCTGTGCGGTGCGCACAAAGGAAGCAGCGATGAAATCAAAGCCCTGCTCGATGCCGAAGATGATATCGTCCTTGTCGCGCTGGCTCATATACGGCATGGACAGATGCACACCGGGCACGTTGACGCCCTTCTTGTTCTTGATCTTGCCGCTGTTCAGCACAGTGCAGACAATGTCGGTATCGTTCACGGTCTGGATCTGCAGTTTGATCAGGCCGTCATCCAGCATGATGGTGCCGCCGGGGGCCACATCCTGAGGCAGATCCTTGTAGGTGATGGAGCAGATCTCCTTGGTGCCCTCCACATCGCGGGTGGTCAGGGTGAAGGTCTGGCCGGCTTCCAGCATCTCGGTGCCGTTCTTGAAGTCCTTCAGGCGGATCTCAGGGCCTTTGGTGTCCAGCAGAGCAGCCACGGGCTTGCCCAGCTCCTCGCGCAGGGACTTGAGCAGGTCCAGACGGCCCTTGTGCTCCTCGTGGGAGCCATGGGAGAAGTTGAAGCGGGCAACATTCATGCCGTTGGCGATCAGTTCACGCAGGACGCCGTCCTTGTCGGTGGAAGGGCCCAGGGTGCAGATAATTTTCGTTTTTCTCATTCAAAATACCTCCGTCTACGTTCTCACTCTCTCATTTATTTTGCAGCAAGCTGTCTGCTGTCATGCAGAACGGCCCGCGCACACGACCAACAGGGAAAACTCCCCGTGCTGTGGGTTGGAATGTACGGTAAAGTGAAAATCCAAAACTTTACCAACTACTATTATAATCGCTTTCTGACAAGAGAGCAAGTGAAATTTCAGGATGAATACAACTTTTTTGCATACCGGGAGGTTTGAACAGATGCTTGACGCAGGGACGCGGTAATTTTGCGGATTTTGCACAGAGAAATCGTTAAAGAAATGGCTAAGATCCTGCCCGTCAGGACAGCTGTGCAGCATGGAAAGACAGCCCTTGCAAACGGGCCTGTTTTTGCTTATAATGGTGGCAGGTAAAAGTGTCACTTATCCGGGCTGACCCGGAAGAAATGGAGAAAACCAAGATGGAAAAACGTGTCTTTCTGATCGTGCTCGACAGCTTTGGCATCGGCGCCGAGCCGGATGCCGCCGCTTTTGGCGACGAGGGCACCAACACGCTGGGTGCCATTGCAAAGCATCCCAACTTCAACTGCCCCAACCTGCAAAAGCTGGGCCTGTTCAACATCGACGGTGTGACCGCCGGGGAAAAGACCGCCGCTCCCACCGGTTCCTTTGCCCGCCTGCAGGAGCAGAGCATGGGCAAGGACACCACCATCGGCCACTGGGAGATCGCCGGTGTGGTGAGCCCGAAGCCGCTGCCCACCTTCCCGGAGGGCTTCCCCGCAGAGCTCATCCACGAGTTTGAGGAAAAAACCGGCCACAAGGTGCTCTGCAATAAGCCCTATTCCGGCACCCAGGTGCTGAAGGACTACGGCGAGCAGGCCATGAAGGAAAACGCCCTCATCGTCTACACCAGTGCCGACAGCGTGTTCCAGGTGGCCGCCAACGAAGAGCTGGTGCCGGTGCACGAGCTGTACCGTTACTGCGAGATCGCCCGCGAGATGCTCAAGGGCGAGTATGGCGTGGGCCGCGTCATTGCCCGCCCCTTCCTGGGCCGCACCGCCGATACCTTCTACCGCACCACCAACCGCCACGACCTGAGCCTGAAGCCGCCCCGCGCCACCATGCTGGACCTGCTGAAGAACGCCGGCAAGGACGTCATCGCCGTGGGCAAGATCTTCGATATCTTCGACGGTGAGGGTGTGACCGAGAAGATCAAGACCACCGGCAACACCAACGGCATTGCCTTCACCAAGGCCCTGCAGACCCGCGACTTTGAGGGCCTGGCCTTCGTGAATCTGGTGGACTTCGATATGCTGTACGGCCACCGCCGCGACGTGGCAGGCTA
>ENA-OROO01000482-OROO01000482.1-human-gut-metagenome-genome-assembly--contig:-NODE-482-length-25617-cov-19.572177_pt1 | contig 25617 bp, 16 predicted proteins | sample MGYA00242130_ERZ509052 | MGnify/ENA primary metagenome ERZ509052 (study PRJEB26280, sample SAMEA2338730) | human gut metagenome | biome: human gut; feature: human-associated habitat; material: faeces... | reverse complement strand
ATTGGTTTTCAATATATTATCGCCTACTTGTTTTGTCAGGATTGTTGACAAAAAAACTCAAAGGAGTGTTATTGCTGAATAGTTACCCACACTAAGTCCCAAGAAATTTCTCCAACCGTAGCCCACTCCCACCCCTTCGGTAGTTCAAAGGGATAATGCGGCTTATCACAAGCAAAAACGGGGCACTTGCAAAAACCTTGGTGAAACTTTTTATCTTCACCAAGACTTTGAGTAGTTATCCACGGTCATATGCCTTATATGAAGTTTCTGTTCGTTAGGTCAGATGTTTGTCTTGGGCTTCCTTCAGATTCCATCTTGCGATGGATACCCTTGCCGTCGACTATACAATTCCCGCTATTAGGGCTTGCTCGGGACTTTCACCCGTTAGACAATGCTCATGCCGAGCGTACCAAACAAGACTGACCTCCCACATGAGGAGACCAGCCTTTGGGGTCGTCTTTGTCCTTGAACAAAGACTCTATTGTCGATTACGTTACATCGTTACCTTCGTCGAAACCACACGGCCATCGGCCATCGTTGCCGTGACAATGTAGAGACCAGCACCCAGATCGGAGAGGTCGAGGGTGTCGGCATAAGCCTGACGCACCGTGCGACCGTCGATGGTACGAACCATGATCTGGGCCGTCTCGCCACCAGCCACCTTCACCGTCTTGCCCGCCACGACCAGCGCACTGCTTTCCACAGCGTCCACACGATCGATGGAATTAGCATTCTTGATCAGGAAGGCCGGACTGATGGTCTGCTTCTGATAGTTGCCCACACTGTCCGTCATCTCCAGGCGAATGTCAAACCATGTATCGTCTTCCTCAGCCTTGACATTGCTGAGGTCAGCTGAATAGAAATAGGCGAAGACCGGCATGAAATACTTCGCAGGATCCTCCACCAAGTTGAGTTCTGTCCAATTGTCCGTTCCATAGGGAGCATAGTAAGCCTTCACGCTCTCTGGTGCGGCACAAGTAAAATGGCCGATATAAGGCGGATTGCGATTGTCCTGATAGGTGAAGTCGCCACCCGTGACGAGCATTTTTGCTCCATCTACCGTCGAGAAGCGGTCGGAGATATTACCATCCTTATCCTTGAAGGTCATCATCTGGAACGTAGGAGCGCAGGTGTCTTCCTTCTTGAGATTATAGAGCACCTCCGTGACGTTCTTGCCATCGATACCATCCACAACGACGTTGTTGTTGGTGATCGTCACCAGCGTACCGTCGGCCGTCTCCTCCTCTTTCACGTCCGCAAACTTCTCATCCGTCTCGCGGAGCTCACCCAGGCGACCCAGATAGCGGAACTGGTCGATCGGATAGACCTGGCCATTGCTCACCAGCTGCACAGAGCGATAGGAGAGGATGGGTACGCTGGTTCCGAAATGGCCCGTACCATCCGGCGAACGGAAAGAGAAGTCGGGGTGTCCAGGATAGAACTTGAAACGCGTATCACCCACGGGGATGTTGAACATATTGTTCAGATCGCTGCCTGCCACATGATATTTCACACCCGTGTTGGCATCGCCGATAGCCAACGGAGTCATGATAAACGTAAACTCCTCCAGGTCGCCATAGTCGGGGTCTTCGGTAAAGGTGTAGGAGTCGGTGATGATCGGGCGTGCTGCCACATTAAGCGGGTAGGGATCGCCCTCCAACGCCTCGGGGCAGTCGATAAACGTGATCACCTTGCCGTTGTCCTCATCGCTTCCCATACCCCACATACGGGTATCAGCCAGCGAGAAGCCATCCAGCAGGAAGGCCGACTCTATGCCTGGCAGACCCACATACTTGTGCTCTGGCATCTGGGGAGACAGCGTGAAGTCGGTGACGAGCTTGAGTATGTTCTTCGAATCACTGTCATGGAACCTCTGGGTAAGGTCTTTGGCCACACCCTTGAAGGTGTAGTAGTGCGAACCTACATTGACCGTGGCCGACTGTGCCACATAATACTTGTCACTGACCTTGTTGATGTAGAAGTCCTCCAGTTCGCCCTTTCTTCTACCACAGAAGTCCATGTAGAAGACGGCGTAGCCATAATCCTTGTGGGCGATGGAAGTCAACTTGATCATATCATCGGCCGTACCCTTCGTGTCGACCTTGCCCTTGTAGGTAATATCCAGATGGAGCTGCTGCCCATTCTCATCAAAGTATCTGAGTTCCACGGGATAGATCGCCTCATTTTCGTCAAACTCCAGCGTCAGGTCGCCCGTCACCTGCACATCCTCCTTGAAGACGTAGGCGTGCTCAAACTCCACAAAGACATCATACGTGCCCTGGGGAACCTCCAGCGACCCTTCCATTCCCGAGAATTCGACGTTGCCAAACACGTCCTTATTGATTATATAAGCATCCACGGGCTTGTTGGCACTCACCACCTTCACAGTCACCGTACCCGTCTCTCCCTGGGTCGAAGCCTTGAGGGGTCTGATGGGGGCCAGGGTTCTCTTGTTGCCCAAGTCCTTCATTCTGAAACTCATGCCCTCGGGGAGCACCACCTCGGAATGATCCGAACAGCGCACCTTTCCCGACACGATCTTCACCTCCTGTGCCTGAGCCGAAGTCAGGGAGGCGGCCAGCAATAATGTTGATAAAATTTTCTTCATAACCGTAATATTATTTGGTTCTATACATCGGATTACATCATCACCTTGGTTGACACCACGCGGCCGTCGGCCGTTGTTGCCGTCACGACATAGACTCCCGCGCCCATTGCTCCGAGATCCACCTCGCTGGCGTATGCGCTCTGCAGCGTGCGTCCGTCGATTGATCTCACTACGATGCTGGCAGCCTTGCCGTCGGCCAGTCGCACTGTCTTGCCAGCCACGACCAAACCGCTGCTGGTAACCGCTACTTGACCAATAGCATTAGCCGTCTTGACCAGGAAAGCAGGACTGATGGTCTGCTGCTGCGAGTTACCAGCCACGTCCGTCATCTCGATACGCACGTCAAACCACATATCATCGTCCTGTGCCACCACGTTGCTGAGGTCGGCCTCGTAGAAGTGGCCAAAGGCCGGCATGAAATATCTGTCCTTGTTCTCGTTGAAGGCCAGTTCCGTCCATTGATCCGACCCATAGGGCGCATAATAAGCTTTCACGCTCTGCGGTGCGTCGCAAGTGTAGTGGCCCACCCACGGGCGGGTAGTTCTCTCCACATAGGTAAAGTCGCCACCAGCAGCTATCATCTTCGCACCTGCCACAGTATTAAAGCGGTCGCAGATATTGCCATCAGCATCCTTGAAGGTCAGCATCTGATAGGTAGGCGCCGTGAAGTCCTCTTTATTAATATCATAGGAGATGACAGTGACGTTCTTGCCGACCATATCGTCCACCACCATGTTGGTATTGGTGATTGTGGTCGTGATGACGCCATTCGACTGATCGTTGGAGATATCGGCCACCTTGATATCGGTCTCACGACTCTCGCCATAGCGTCCCATATAGCGATACTGGTCGAAGTTATAGACCTCCGATCCAATGATTTCCTTGAGTGGACGATAGATCATCATCGGAACGCTGGTGCCGAAGTGAGCCGTGCCGTCGGCCGTAGCGAAGGAGAAGTCGGGGTGGCCGGGATAGAAACGCTGCGAGGTCTCACCCACTGGTACATTGAAGCCCGTCTGCAAGTCGCAGCCCGAAACTAAGTATTTTATGCCCTGCTGGGCGTTGCCGATAGCATGCTGTGCAATGATAAAGGTGAATTTCTCATCGCCTTCTTCACCTTCCACACCGTCGGTAATCAACGGACGGGCCGTCATGTTCATCTTGTACTCTCCAGCCACATCGGCCTCCGGGCAGTCCACATACGTGATCACCTTGCCCTCGTCCTCGGGGTCGCCCATCGCCCACACGCGGGAGCTGCCGAGTATGTAGCCATCCAAAAGATAGGTAGTTTCCACGCCAGGCAACTTCACATACTTATGGTCGGGCATGGCGGGAGAGGGCTCAAACTCCGTGGCGAGCCGTTGGAGGCAGGCCGGATCTGAGTTGTAAACCGTACCGTCAAACTTATCTATCACCGTCTTGAGGGCATAGTAATGCGAACCCGCGATGATGGTCGCCGTCTGTCCCAGATAGTATTTATCGCTGAGCTGGTTGACATAGAACTCCATAGGATATCCCTCGGGTTTATAACCGAAGTCGAGGGTATGCGTGGCGTATCCATAGTCCTTATGTATCAAGGAGGTGAGCTTCAGTATCTCATCGGCAGTGCCAGGATCCACGACCTCGCCGCCCTGCCTGGTTTCCAGGCGAAACTCCGTATTGTTCTCGTCATAGTAGTTGATCTCGACCGGGATGGTAGCCTCGTTTTGGTTAAACTCCAGCACCATGTCTTCCGTCACCTCCACGTTCTCCTTGAAGACGTAGTAGCCCACGCGACTATAAAACTCCACGAGCATGTCGTACTTACCCTTGGGCACCTGCACCGAAGCCTCCTTGCCGTCAAACTCCACAATCTGGAACACACCTTGGTTGAAGATCAGTCCGTCCTCTGGGTCTTCTGCGCTGACCACTCTCAGCGTCACCGTTGCCATCTCCTCGTCGGCCTTCATCGGCTTGATAGGAGTCAGAGATTTTCTTGTGCCGTGGTCGCGCATGGAAAAAATAGTACCTTCAGGCAGCACCACCTCGGAACGATCCGAGCAGCGTACCTTTCCTGTAACAGTCGTCATTTCCTGCGCCTGTACCGTGGTCAGGGATACGGCGCCCATCATCAACATTGTGGATAAAGTTTTCTTCATCATCGCAAATAGTTTTTGATTTATATAATGTTGTTATCATTGTTTTTGTTAACCTGTTCAAAGACGCTGCGCTGTTGCGAACCGCCTCTTTGGGGCTATCACGGGCACGACTTCTCGCCTCGCTTCGGTTGCAAAAATAGGAATAGATTTCAGAAATAACAAAAAATGAAATGGCGGAGCATTCCAAATTCATGAACCTGGAACAAATAAGCGCGAAAACCCACTATTTACTCGGTTTTTAAAGCCTTGTTGACTTTTGGAAAGAGCAGGAGACTGAGACATCGCGAGACAATCACAGCCGACGGGGTAAAAGCCCATAAAACACACAATTTCAAGGCTTTTCGTTCCAAATTCATGAATTTGGATCACTTCGGTTTGTACGTTCCAGAAAGACCGCATACTTTTGCAAGCGACATCTTTCCTGTGAAGGACTGATACCTATGATAATTCACTAATTCATTCGTGTTATGAAAAGAACATTCCTACTTACCGTCCTGGGCATGGCAATGGCCCTGACGACCTCGGCACAAATCAAGCAAGACGCCGGGGGAATGAAATTCCTAAAGCAAACGTTGACTTACAATGACGGCACGTACAAGGCTCCTGCCAAGGGCGAGGCCGCCATCGCCGAGTTGCTGGGTTGCCCCGACGGCACCGTCTTTGGCGGAGAATACAAAGACGAGGACAACGTCTGGAGCGGATTCACCACTGCCGACGAAGGACGCAAGGACATGGCTGCCAGTTTCTACCAGCACTTCAGCGACTGCTATTATTCTTTCCATGGCGTGCGCTTCCTTGGCATGTTCAACTACTTCGACGAGGAGAACGTGGAGTGGAAGTACTGCAACGAGCGTGGCGGCATCAACGAGAAGGGCGAGATGACCAAGTCGGTCAAAATCAAGGTAGCCTTCTATAAGGACGACGAGGACGAGCTCCCTGGCGAACTGGTCTATAGCAAGGTGTTCGACCTGATCGGCGAGCGCACCAACGTGAAACTGGGCGACAACCGCTCTGGCTACAGTTTCGTCTATGCCTTCGACGTTGATCTGGGCGAGGAGATCAAACTGGAGCATGGCTTCATGCAGATCAACGCCATCGACGAGCACGATGAGACCATCGACTGCTACCTCGCGCTCTTCACGGCCAGCTCTTCCACGGGCTACGGCCTGGTGAAAATGGACATGCGCGACGGCAATGAGCCTTCGTGGATGGGCCAGTTGCCTATTTGCTTCTGCTTCAAGGGCGACGGCAGCTTCATCTCCGACAAGGCACTGAAGTTCAACCGCCTGCTCTCTCCTGGTTCCACCGACGCCAGTCCCTTTGGCAAGGTGCAGGTCGAACTGCGAAACATTGGTGGCGACTACCTCGACAACACCATGCTGCAACTCTGGCAGGACGGCAAATTGCTCGCCACGGAAAAGGTGAACAGCAACATCGAGCCCCTCGACGCCTATAAGTACACCTTCAATGCGCGCGTCAACTGCTCTGAGCCTGGCACTCATCACGTCGTGGTCAAGAACGTCACGCCCAATAGCGACATGATTGCTGCCGACACCATCGCCGTAGATGTGATGGCGGGCGACGGCAAGACCTATCCCGCATCGGGTTCCACCGACGGCTACTTCTACATCCAGCGCGTGCAGATCGGCGACATCGACAATGAGTCGGGAGAGTCGAGCTACACCGACTACACCGACCAGAAGACCGAGATTCGTCCAGGACAGGAGCTCACCCTCGTCGTCGATCCCACCAGCCAGACCCCGCTAGCAGCAGCCTGGATCGACTGGAACAACAACGGTGTCTTCGAAAACACCGAGGCCCTCGTATTCCCCAACTACGGATATACGGCTACTGTGAAGATCCCAGAGAATGCTGATGTCAAGCCAGGCGAGAAGCGCCTGCGCGTTGTCCTTTCCTATGAGGACCCCGCACCTGCCGGATTCTACACCTATGGCGAGACCGAGGACTACACGCTTGTGGTGAAGGGCAATGAGGGTGCACCCGCTATCGGCCTCGACGCCAAAGCCGTCTGCCTGAAGACTGAGCAAGACAGTAAGAGCACGGCCATTGACCTCACCAACGAGGGTGCCGAGACGCTGACTGCCGACATCGACTTCAGCTATATCTTGCCCAATGCGCCTACATCTAACTACGCCATGAACAAGGTGAGCGTGCCGCAGGGCATGAAGGCTCCCGTCGTCAAAAAGGTGACGCCCGCCAAGGCTGCAAAGGCCCCCGAGCAGGACAACGACACACAGTATGTGCTGAGATACGATCAGGGCCAATACGCCACAATCGGCCTCTCGGCCAACGACAGTGCCATCTTCGCCACCTACTACCCAGGCGAGATGCTTTCGAGCCTCAAGGGCATGAAGATCAACAGCATCGACGTCTATGTGGGCGGCGTAGCCAAGGAGAACAGCATCGTCATCTACGGCGAAAAGGACCAGAACCACAACGGCGACCTTTTGGCCGAGAAGAAATTCACGCCGCAGGGAGACGCCTGGAACCATATCGAGCTCGATGAGCCCATCGTTATCGGCGACCAGGACCTTTGGATCGGCTACAAGACCAAGGGCATGAAGACTGGAGAATACAATATCGGCATCGATGGCACTGACGGCGAGAAGGGCGTCATCGGATTCGGCGATCTCATCAACATCGGTCAGAACATTTGGTGGTCTATGGGCGACCTCGGCATGAAGTACAACTACTGCCTCCGCGCCAACGTCACAGGCCAGCGCACACCAGCCATTGATTGGCTCTCGGTCGATACCAAGCACCTCGAAGTGGCCTGTGGCAAGGGTGGCAAACTCAATGTCAGCGTGGACGGCTCCAAGCTCGACAACGCCCTCTACGAGGCGAAGATTGAGATTCGCACCAACGACGATCTGCGGTCCGTGATCACCATCCCCGTCTATGTCATCAACGGCAAGGGCACGGGCATCATCAGCAAGCAATACACCGGCGGTGCCAACGTTCGCGTCAGCGGCCATGATCTCGCCGTCAGCTCAGACAAGGACATCAACCGCATCCAGGTCTTCGACCTCTCGGGCCGTCTCACCGAGACCCTCAGCATCGGTGGCAGAAACTACAACGCCACGCTGACGGGCGTCAGTGGCGCGCTCTACATCCTGAAGGTGGTCTATGCCGACGGCACCAGCTCCACCATCAAAGTTCCCGTGATTTAGTAGTTTTCTTTAAACAGATAATTTGGGTGCGCCCCGGGGGTGACAATGTCTTCCTTCGGGGCGCTTTTTCTCCTCCCCCTCTGCGACACGGAGGGCTCATAGAGACGCCGAAAAAACCGCGAGAACTGGTTTTCGGACCCGACGGACTCTTTTGTTTAACGATCAGCAACCGTTTCCAGACGGCCCAGGGATCGAAGATGCTGGTGACCGGAGGCGACTTTTCCTACGTCGAAAACTTCGATTATCCATACATCGGCTACTTCACCTGCGCTGCTCCTGCCAGCGTGAAGGCCTATTATTCTCCCAACGGCACGGACACTTGGAATGAACTTGCCCTGGTGGAGGATCCTGCCTAGTACTTCATGCCTGCCTTCGGCCACTTCTATGAGGCTGACCTGAGCAACGTGACGGCCGAGGATGACGACATGTGGTTTGACGTGCGCCTGGAGATGACTGACGCCGCGGGAAACTACCAGAAGCAGCTCATCAGCCCTGCGTTCTTCGTCAGCAACGTCACATCCATCGACAATGCGACAATCGCTGCCACGGCTTTCTCCATCACGGGCAAGAAGGTGGGTCTCACCAACGGAGTGAAGGCCGACATCACAGTTTATTCCATCGACGGCCGCACTTTGCAGCATGTGTATGACAACGAGATCGACTTCGCCACAATGGCCCCGGGTCTCTATGTTGTCACAGCAACGACGGCCGACGGACGCGTAGCCTCGGCGAAGGTGATAATGTGATTGCGGAGGGTTGTCCCACTTGATTCGTAGCGGTCAAGGCAAAGCAAGGAAATCCGGAAGATCTTATTTCTGGGTTATTAGTTGGAGAGGAATTTCCTCTCCAACTAATCATTTACCCCATTCCTCAAAAAAACACTTTCAGTCTTACTTTTTTACACTTTATTCTCCAAAACCTCCAATAGTCTATAGATTCTACTTGAAGGGTTTTGGTAGTCTTTGAGCGCCCTTGCTCTATTGATGGCATCTTCGAGGTGTTCTCTAAGAAACGTCTTCTGCGTGTCCGTATAGACGGACTTATTATAATTGTTCCACACAGGAGCACTCTTTTTCAGTTCTTTGAGCACGGTTTCCGAACTTAATGCCGTCTTCTGGTCCTTTGCATGTAGAAGTAGCCATATCTCAAAGCAAGGATTGCTCAACAACAATTCGGCTTTGCACGCCATCAGTTTTTTGTTGATGGCAGACACATCCATATCGTACATGAGAAACGTATCTACTTTGTCTTTAGCAGAGATTTTGAGTCCTCGCTCATGCTTGTCAACAAGCGCCTGGGTGATTCTTGTACCCTCAACGCGTGAGACTATGCGTACTGGCGATTTATACCATTTCCTTATCAGATTGAGATAGTTTTCCTCTGTTTCGCCTTCGCAAATGACCAAGGCGATTCTGCGCATCCGTTTGTCGGGCGCTTTCTCTCTTTTACTCACCATAGCTACCCCTCCAATAGTTGCTTGATACTCTCCACAGAAGAGTCAACGTAAGGCACGGCATCAAAGCGGCCCTGTATGTAGCCTTTCTCCGCATCCATGTTTTCGCGGAAGTCCTTGAAGTCGTACAATGAATACACCTCCGTAGAACCATCTTCCGACTTGTTGACAAAGACTATCTGATCTCTTCTCAGCCGTCTGACATCTATCAAGTTGGTGTTGTGGGAAGAAAAAAGCAGCTGACTTCCATCGGAGGCATGGATCAAGTCGAGGATGAAGTCGGCCAATCTGGTATGCAGGCCCATGTCAAACTCGTCCATCATGATGCCCTTTCTGTTCTTGACGACATCCAGGAGCCGTATCAGTATCTGGAAGAGCTTCCTTGTTCCGTGAGACTCTTCGAGATCCAAATCGAACATCACGTCCTTATTGTGATGATGGAAGGTCTTGAACTTGAGCACATCGACCAACTTGAAAGAAATATCTTCCTGGCCCGAGACCGCTACCGGGGCAGAGACCTGCTCCTTTCTCGCTTCTATGTCCGTAATGTCCGTGTCACACACCTCAAGAGCCTTGAGGATGACGTTCTTGTAGGTATTGAAACCATGAAGGGCCACCACGTCGTTCACATTCACCAATCCCAGAAGAAACTGGTTCATGAAGTAGCGATACAGTCGTTGGGCTATCTCTCTATTCATCGAACTGGCCCTGCTCAAAAAGAGATTCTTGTCGCTGGTGTTCAGTACCACGTCGGCGGGCTTGCTGATGACCCCTGTGCCAAAACGATACTTGCCATCGGCTTGACGGACAAACACCTTGGCGCGTCTGCCCAGCGGATAATGATAAAGACTTTCCGAGAGAATCCTGGTCTTTGTCAAATCAAAAGAGTATTCATACTCTATATTGTCACACACAAAATCTATCAGAAAACTGCTTGGTTTCTCCTGCCAGCCATCAAACTTGAACGGCTCGAAGTTGAACACTGCTCCTTCGTTGTGAAGATGCGATTCCAGGATCATCCTACAGCAGAAGTTGATGGTCTTCAAGATATTCGACTTGCCTGAGGCGTTAGGCCCAAACAAGCCAACAGATTTCAGAACGGGGACGCCATTCCAGTCTATGACATTGTGCCTCAATTCGCGGGTCAGCGCGGTATTGATATTGGCTGCCCGGAAGTCAATTCTCACCCTATCTTTAATGGAAAAGAAATTTTCAAACTCTATTTTCAATATCATCAGAACGCGTATTTTGGAGTTTTCCCACAAAATTAGCCATTTATTTTGACTCTATACGCTATTAGAATGTTAAAACTGCGTTTCATAACAATATTTAACTATTTTTGGGGCAACCCCGCTCACTACGGCGATTTGTGAACAGATAGTATGACATTTGGGTGGCACTTGTTGATGAGGCTGTTGTTTTTGAAACGACACGAACAAGACAACCCCCTCCCTTACAGATAAACAATTAAAAGGCGAGGCTGCGTCAAAATCTACCTCTCGACGCAGCCTCTTATTGCCTGGGGATCTTCCCAGGTCTTGGATCAGCTTTTGACTTTTAGAACATCACTTTCTCGGTTTTGCCCTCATCCTTGCGAATGTACAATCCCTTCTTCGAGGGCTTGCCGTTGATCTTGGTGCCGTTGATATCGTAATATTTGTCCTGGCCGGTGGCGGTCTTCACGTCGTGGATGGCGGAGGAGACCGGATGTGTGATCTTGATGCCATCTACAATCATGGAGTTGCCCGCATTGTCGCCCTCGTCGCGCATGTAGCGCCAAGCCAGCTTCACGTCCTTGCCAGCATAGTCGGAGAGGTCGATATCGAAGTATCTCACGCGCAGACCGCTTCCGTCGTAAACCTGTCTGTCCGTGAGCAGCGAGGTGACATCCTCGCTCAGGTCCCAAATCTCTCCCCAGTGCTCGCCGCCGTCGGTGGAGATCATCACCTTCATCGTGTTCACCACCACACGCTCGGTATAGGCCAGCTTGTTCCAGTCAAACTTGTCGCAGTCATAGACCGAGAGGTAGTCGGCCTCCAGGATAAACTGCAGCGTCTCCTTGTCCTTGAGCGAGATGATGGGCGAGACCAGCCACTCGTCCTGAGCGTAGGACTTCAGTCCGTACTTCTCGTTGCTATAGCCGAAATGGATAAAGGCCACGGACGTGCCGTCGGGCGTGAACTCCTGGTACATATTGGAGCTCTCATAGCAGTACCATGTGTTGTTGATATTGTGGTCCAGCATTTCCTGCGTGGGGATATTCTCCTTGGTGTTGATCTGCGACCAGTCCTCCGGCAACCAGTTCATACCGTAGCTCAACTGCCATCCCTCAAAGCCCTCGTAGAAGGTCGTCTCGATGTCGTCCTCCACCTTCTGTACCTTCTGCACGGGCGCCGCATTGATCATCGTCTCGCCCTGCGGCTTCACGAGTCTCTTGAATATTCTGCCCTGCTGGTCTTTCACGACCTGCATTTCGTGTCCTGCCGGGAGGCTCTTGGTTTCGAGGACCGTCTGTGCGGAAGCCGCACAAGTAGCCACAAGGGCCAAAGCGAGAAGTAATTGTTTTTTCATAAGCTTAAAAATTTTGAGTATAACGCAATCGCAAAATTATAAATATTTATTGATAATCCCAAATATTTAGCAAGAAAAAAGCTGTTATAATGCAAGCAAAACACCAATAGTGCAAGTAATAGTGCAAGCTTAGATACTAATAGTGCAAGTAATAGTGCAAGTTCTGGCGCTAACGGTGCAAGGTACCGAAAGAAGAGGCTATCAAGAGAGGAGCTAAAAAAGCTTATTATTTCAATATGTGCAGACTGGGTCAGCATTGAAGAAATAGTAGAAAGGAGCGGAAAGAGTACCTCGTATATAAGAAATGCAGTAATACCATTGCTGATTGCAGAGAAAGCAATTGTTATGATGTATCCAGGGACTCCTCGTAATCCCAACCAGAAATACAGAGTAAAAGAATAATTCGAAAAAAAAGCAAGGCTGCGTCAAAATCTACCTCTTGACGCAGCCTTTTTTCACCCTTCTTACCGCATTTTTTACTTTCAGATCCGCTTTACACCTTGCTCTAGACACACAATCCTTCCAACAGTAGTTTGATACTTTCCACAGAAGAGTCAACGTATGACACAACATCAAAGCGATTTTTATCTACAGCGCATCATCAGGAAGGATGTTGGTGCGAGTGGAAACTTCTTAACGGCATGATGACATGATGACATGATGACATTACGGCATTACAAATACCCGAAAAATGCCTCGCCACAAGCGTATCTGCCTGACGTAAGAGGCTTCCTCGGCGCAGGAAAAGGCGAAAAAAGGTCGAAGGAAATTCAAACTTCAAAACGAGAAATAGACTATAGAAAGGAAGAAAACTGAGGGTGTAAAACACGATCTGTTCCAGATTCATGAATTTGGAACGGTGCAACCGACGAAAACCATGGCCTTGCCGAATCTTTTGATAACTTTGCAGCACAGTGAGGCACAAAGAAAGAAGAGAGCAGCGATCTGTTCGGGCCGCCCAATATGGGAACAATCCTAATAAATATGGGGATAATCCTATAAGCATATGGACAATCCTATAAATATGGGAACAATATGGAAAATTGAATCAAAATCATCAAATAACTAACAACTATTATACTATGGTAAGAGAGCTACTATTCTGTACGACGCTTTGCGCTGGCTTGTATTCCGCCGACGCATGCGCCCAGGGCCTTGACAGACTGCAAGACCCCACACAAAACCCCACGACGGAGAAGTATGAGACCTTCGTACACGGTGGAGGCACGGAGGCAAAGGCGCCCGCCATTGCCAAGTCGCACATCGACCTCAGAGACAACGAGGTGTGGTGGGGCTACTTCAACGGCGAATACAAGAGCAACGACGCCTACGACCTGCTGAAAACAGGCTGGGGCGGCGAACTAACCTATGCTGCCGGTATCAAGATCTTCTCCCAGAACGACTTCGACATGGGCAAGGGAAAGACCATCGAAGGTATCAAGTTTGTCATCCCCGACCTCAAGAACATCGAAGACGTGAGGATATGGATCTCTACCACGCTCTCGGAAAAACTCGACATGAGCGACTGCGACATCTGTGTGCAAAACCTGGACAAGGCCGACCTGGTGCAGGCCCTGAACAGCACGCCCGACAATTTCACCAACGAGATCCGCTTCAATACGCCCTACACCATCGGCGACGAGGACGTCTATGTGGGCTACAGCTTCCGCGTCACACAGATCGAGAGCACTTACGACGAGTGTCCGCTGGTCATCGAGGACCGAGAGGCCAACATCCTGGCCAAGGAGGGCGCGCTCTACAAACGATATGACGACGACCCGGAGTGGATGGACTATACGACGAGTGGCATTCTGGCCATGCAGGTGCTCTTCAGCAGCGCAGACATGAAGAGCAACGCAGTGAACATCACCGATAGCTTCACTGACGTGGCTGTCAAGAAGAACGGCACGACCACGCAGCCGCTGACACTCTCCACCATCGGTAAAGATGGACTGAGCAGTTTCAAGTATGTCGTGACGACCAATGGCGAGGTCAGCGACGAGCAGACCGTCACGCTCGACGAGCCCATCACCCAGATCGGTGGAGAATACACCTACGACTTCCCGCTGAAGGGTGGTGACACTCAGGGCGTCTATAACACGACCATCAAGATCACGGAGGTCAATGGCGCTGCCAACGAGGGTCTCTATACAGAGTCTGCTGGCCAGACCATCGTCGTGGAGAATGCTCCCGAGCGCAAGGTGTTCATCGAGGACTACACCGGCACATGGGTGAAAGGTGCGCCCTTTGGCTTCATCAACAAGATGAAACTCAAGGAGCTCTATGGAGACAAGGTGGTGGTGGTCTCTTCTCACAATGGTGCGAAAGACCCGATGTACTTGAAGGAGTATGACACCTATGCTTATAGAAGCGGTATCAAGTCCGTACCCTCTACCGTCATCGACCGCACTTACTGGGCCATCTATCCGTATCTCGGATCAGACATGGGACAGTATCTCCGTTATGGATATGCCGACGACGTGGACAGAGCGTTGACACAGTTGCCGGTGGCTTCGGTCGATGTGGAGGGCAAGTTGAGCGACGACGAAACTACTGTTAACGTGGAGGCCAAGGTGAAGTTTGAATTCACTGGCGAGAAGGACAACTACGCCCTCTTCTACCTGCTGACCGAGGACGGTATGCAGGACGAGTCGTGGGTGCAGAAAAACGGTATGGGCTTCTATGCCGGTAAGGGCTATGAGACCTACGACCCGCTCTTCGAACAGTATGTCAACGGTCCGGAGGAGATGACCGGACTGGTCTATGACGACGTCGTGGTGGCCATCAAGGGCCTGAAGACCGGCGTGGAGGGAAGCATCTCACCGACCATTCAGATCGATGAGATTCAGACTGGCAAGGAGTCGTTCGACCTCTCGGAGTATCCTGTCATCCAGGACAAAAAGCAACTCTCTGCTTGCGTGGTAATTCTTGACACCAAGAGTGGCAAGGTCATCAACGCCAGCAAGTGCAAGGTAAAGAGCGTAGAGACAGGCATCAACGGCAACAAGGCGGCCAGCAAGGCTGTGGAGGTAGTTCGCTACACACCCGACGGCCGACAGGTGAGCCAGCCCGTGGAAGGCGTCAACATCATCCGTTACTCGGATGGTAGAATTGTGAAGAGCGTGGTCCGCTAACACGGGTCACCATCCATAAGGCAAGGGTGTTTCCCCACTTTTTTTCAAACACGAATCTTTCGCAGCGAGAGAGTCGGGGAAACACGCTTGCACCTTGAGTTAACAGGCAGCGCTCAGGATGTAAGCATTTCCTGCATGAGCAAGACCCGAGGATTAACCCATTATTTTCGACCACTTGCAATCAACAAAAAAGCCAAAGTCTGCCGACACCTTAGATTTAAAAGTTATGGTAAAAAAGTTTTTACTTTGCGCTTCGCTTTTGACTGGTATGTTCACGACCAGCATGCACGCCCAGAGCATTGGACAACCCGAGATGCTAAGACAGACGTTGACTCCTGTGGAGAAACAGGAGCCGTTGAAGCACCACGGCGGCGCAGACAAGACACAGAAAGCACCCGCAGTGGCCAAGTCGCACATCGACCTCAGAGACAACGAGGTATGGTGGGGCTACTTCAACGGAAACTATAAGACGAGCGACCCGTTCGACATGCTGAAGACTGGCTACGGCACCAAGATCACCTATGCTTGCGGTATCCGTCTGAAGGCCGAGAACGACTTCGACATGGGCAAAGGCAAGACCATCGAGGGTATCAAGTTTGTATTCCCCGACCTCAAGCATATCGAGGACGTGAAAATCTGGATGTCCACCTCGCTCTCGGAGTTGAAGGACATGAGCGACTGCGACATCTGTGTGCAGAACATTGACAAGGCCGACCTCATCGACGCCATGCACGGCACGGAGGACGACTTCACCAACGAGATTCGCTTTGACACGCCCTACACCATCGGCGACGAGGACGTCTATATCGGCTACACCTTCCGCGTGACGGACGTAGAGGATATCTACGACCAGTGCCCGGTGGTGCTCGACGAAAACCCGGAAAACATTCTGAGCACGGACGGTGCCTTCTTCTGGCGATATGACGACGACGACGAGTGGTATGAGGAGACCGACGGCGAGGTGATCGCCATGCAGGTGCTCTTCAGCGGCGGCGACATCAAACAGAACGCCGTCAACATCAAGGAGAACTTCCAGGACGTGGCCATGCAGAAGAATACGATGGAGGTGCTTCCGCTGGAGCTGAGCACGATCGGCAAGCAGGGCCTCAAGAGCTTCAAGTATGTCACCAAGAGCGCAGACAAGGTGATTGACGAGCAGACCGTCACCCTCGACGAACCTATCGAGGCGATGGGTGGCAAGTATGTCCACGAGTTCCAGCTGACCTCTGGCGATGAGGCGGGCGTATATCCCACCACCATCGAGATCACGGAGGTGAACGGCGAGGAGAACGAGGGCCTCTACAAGACGGCTGCTGGCGACGCTATCGTGGTCAACAGTGTGCCGGAGCGCAAGGTCTTCATCGAGGACTACACCGCCACTTGGGCGCGTGGCTATGCCTACGGCTACGCCAACAAGGTAAGACTGAAGGAGAAGTATGGCGACAAACTGGTCATCGTCTCCATCCACGGAGGCAAGCAGGACCCGATGTTCAGCGAGGACTATGACAGCTACTGCTACTGGAACCACATCAACTCCTATCCCTCGTCCTATATTGATCGCACCTACATGGATATCTATCCCTACTTCGGTAGCGGATCTGAGGAAGGCTTCCGTTTCGGTTATCCCGACGATGTCGATAAGGCATTGGAACAGCTTTCGGTGGCCACGGTCGACGTGGAAGGCAAGCTGAACGACGAGAAGACGGAGGTCGAAGTGGAGGCCAAGGTCAACTTCGCCTTCAGCGGCGAGAAGGACAACTTCGCCCTGTTCTATATCCTGACCGAGGATGGCATGCAGGACGAGTCGTGGACGCAGAAGAACGGTCTCAACGAGTACCAGGGCATCGGCCTGGAGGACATAGAGCCGCTGTTTGAGCCCTTCGTCAATGGCGAGAGCGAGATGACGGGCCTGGTCTATGACGACGTGGTGATTGCTGCCGACGGACTGGAGGACGGTATCGGCGGAAGCGTCTCCTCGACCATCAATCTCGGCGAGGCACAGACCAACACCTACACGTTCTATCTGAACGAGTATTCCAAAATCCAGGACAAGACGAAGCTCAATGCCTATGCCGTGCTTATCGACACCAACAGTGGCAAGGTGATCAACGCCAGCCAATGCAAGGTGATTGAGGCAGGCGAGACGGTCATCAGCAGCGTCAACAACGAGCAGGTGGTAGAGGTGGCTCGCTACACGGCCGACGGCCGACAGGTGAACCAGCCCGTAGAGGGTGTCAACCTCGTGAAGTATTCCGACGGTAGCGTGGTGAAGCGCGTCGTGAGATAATCCTATATCATCCCACCAAGCTTTATACTTTTCAACCCCAAGCCTCCTTGCGATGGCTTTGTTCAGACGCAAGTGTTTGAACGCTTCATACGGGAGGCTTGGTGTTTTTTCTTTTTATAATCAGCTAACTTTGAAACAAATAACATGTTGAAAAAATTATTACTTTGCACGTCTCTCTTGCTCGGTACTTCCACGACCCAGCTCTATGCGCAGCACATACAGAAGATGGAGAGCGTCCAGCAGATGGTGGCGGCAGCGGATGGCGTAGAGGAGATCTACGACCAGGGCAACACGTTCAATAGCCTCAAGGCGCCAGCGGTACAGAAGGCACACATCGACCTCAAGAGCAACGAGGTGTGGTGGGGCTACTTCAACGGAAAGTATAGAACCTACAAGGCCGATGACTTGCTGAAATATGGATTTGGTGGCGCGGCCGTCTATGCTTGCGGCATCAAGATTCCTGCCAACAATGCCTTCGACATGGGCAAGGGCAAGACCATCGAGGGTATCAAGTTTGTCTTCCCCGACATCAAGAATATCGACGATGTGAAGATTTGGATCTCCACCAAACTTTCCACGGCTGAGGACATGAGCGACTGCGACATCTATGTGCAGAATGTCGATAAGGCCGACTTGGTGGACGCTACGAAGAATGATCCCGACAACTACATCAACGAGATACGCCTGGACCAACCTTATACCATCGGCGACAAGGATATCTATGTGGGCTACAGCTTCCGCGTGACCCAGATTGACAACCGCGACGACCAGACGCCAGTTGTCTTGGACAACAATGATGAAAACATCATCTGCAGAGATGGCGCGTTTCTCAGAAGATATGGTACCAGTACCACCTGGAGGGACGGCGCCGACTATGGTGTCCTGGCCATCCAGCTGCTGATGAGCAGCGAAAACTTCAAGGACAACGTGGTGGAGATGAACGACAGTTTCAACGACGTGGTCTTGGAGAAGAACGGCACGGACAAGGTGCCCATGATGCTGAGCACCGCGGGCAAGAACGGACTGAAGACCTTCAAATATGTGGTAAGCGTCGATGGCAAGGTGAACGACGAGCAGACCGTGACGCTGGATACACCGATCAAGGAGATGGGTGGAAAGTTCACCTACGAGTTCCCCGTGAAGGCGGGCGACAAGCAGGGTGTCTATCCTGTGGAGATCAAGGTCGTCGAAGTCAATGGTGCCGAGAACGAGAGCAGCAAGTGCGTGGCCAAGGGCGAGATAGTCGTCGTGGAGAAGCCAGCCGTGCGCAAGGTCTTCGTCGAGGACTACACGGGTCTGTGGTCGAGCGGCTATGCTTTCGGCTACGCCAGCAAGATCAGACTGAAGGAAAAGTATGGCGACAAGGTGGCGCTAGTCACCGTCCACAACGGATCGTCCGACCCTATGACGGATAAGGAGTATGATGAGTATCTGAAGGCGATCGGTCTGAAATACTTCCCCAACACGGATATCGACCGCACGTTCTTCCAAGTCTATCCCTATCTGGGCGCCAACAAGTCGGAGTACTTCCGTTTTGAGTATGCCGACACGGTCGATGAGGCACTGAAGTTGCTCTCTCTCGGCAGCGTCGATGTCAGCGGCAAGTTGACCGACGATGGCAGCAAGGTCGATCTGGAGGCCAAGGTGAAGTTTGGCTTCACGGGCGAGAAGGACAACTACGCACTCTTCTACCTGCTGACGGAGGATGGCAAGCACAACGACCTGTGGGTACAGGACAATGGTATGCAGGACTACGAGGGTATCGGACTGGAGGATGCTGAACCACTCTTCGATCCGTTCATCAACGGTCCCGAGGAGATGAAGGGTCTAGTCTATGACGATGTGGTGGTGGCGTCGAAGGGCGTACACAAGGGCATCGAGGGCAGCATTTCTTCTACCATCAAGCTCGACGAGGTGCAGACCAATCACTTTACATTCACGCTCTCCGACTATCCTATCATCCAGGACAATAGTAAGTTGCGCGCTTTCGCCGTGCTCCTCGACACGAAGAGCGGCAAGGTGGTCAACGTCAACGAGTGTAAGGTGAAGGGCGTAGAGACGGGTATCAGCGACAACACAGCGGCCAGCAAGGCCGTGGAGGTGGCTCGCTACACGGCCGACGGCCAACAGGTCAGCCAGCCCGTAAAGGGCGTCAACATCGTACGCTACTCGGACGGTAGAGTCGTGAAGACCGTCGTCCGCTAAGCAGAACCATTCATTTAGTTTTCTATTATTATCGTGTAGCCCGTTGGCCGAATGGAGCATGACCCTCCACTGGTCAACGGGCTTTCCCTTCTTCTGATTTCATCATAATCCACTCAATACAAGGCGTTTAGGTCTTTCGTTATTGCGTTGGTGCATCTGTACGGTAGATAGTGGCTGTGGAGACCACTTTCGTACAAGCACGGGGTAGTAGGGGGACAGGGGCGGGGCCTTCTTATGACGGGGGCGAGGGATAAGTAATCATCGGCAAGGTCTCCATTTTATAACACCTTTAAACACCTTAAGCGCAATGAACAACTACAGCATCACGGCAAGATTCGTCAACGTAAAACCTCTTCGAGATCAACCAGGCCAAGGCAAAACTCAATTGTCAAACCCTAAAACGAACAAGAAACAATCATGGATGAAAAGAAAGCCAGATGTGGCGATAACACCGCCATAACCATCAAAAAAAACGAATTATGGCTGAGTTATCACCTATAAGTCAGCCATAACTACGAAAAAAAAGGAGTTATGGCGGCGCTATCCTTGCATGATTCCGTTTTTTTGGATAGAGAGCAAAAGCATAATAATGCTCAAAGAATGGAGGAAAAGCATGGGGATTGGGAAAATAATCGTATATTTGCAAACAAAAACCAGGGAGCTATGGCAGAGACAAGAATCAGAAGGTTGCCCGTAGGCATTCAGTCATTTGAGAAAATCAGAAAGGATGGATACCTTTATGTTGACAAGACGGATATTATCTGGCGTCTTGCCAACACTGACAACACGTATAATTATCTGAGTCGTCCGCGCCGTTTTGGTAAGTCGCTGCTCGTCGATACGCTCGAAGCCTACTTTCTGGGCAAGAAGGAGCTCTTCGAGGGACTGAGGATCATGGAGCTGGAGAAAGAGTGGGTGAAGCGCCCTGTCGTCCGGCTCGACATGAGCCAGGCCGGAGTAGAACCAGAAAGTGTACGAAGCTATCTGGACGATGTTTTCCATACCCTGGAGGCGGAGTACAAGATAGTCGTGCGCCAAGATTGTTCGCTTGCCGTAAGATTCAAGAATATCATCGAGGGTGCTTACAACAAGACAGGGCAGCAGGTGGCCATTCTCATCGACGAGTACGACGCTCCGTTGCAGCACTCCTGGAAGACGCCGCACCACGAAGCCTGCACCAGCATCTACAGAGAGGTCTTTGCCATCCTAAAGGCGAACGACAAATACGAGCGGTTTGTCTTCATCACGGGCATCACCAAGTTTACGCAGATCTCGCTCTTCTCCGTACTCAACAACCTGAGCAACATCAGTTTTGAACCTGAATACGCTGCCATCTGCGGTATTACGAAGGAAGAAATGCTCCGCAATTTCAAACCCGAAATCGACAAGCTGGCTGCGTATGAGAACCACACCTACGACGAAGCCGTGGCGCAACTGACGGCCTATTACGACGGCTATCATTTCAGCCATGACAACATGGCGGACATCTTCAACCCTTTCAGTCTGGTCAACGCCCTGTCTGACTCAAAATTGAGGAACTACTGGGCCGCCTCGGGCGCCACTTCCTTGCTTCCGAAGTTTGTAGATAATATAGAAATAAGACTGAAAAACTTCGAGAATTGTCCGATAGACAGCGACACCTTGGAGACTTCCGACGTGACAGGAGGCGGAGCGGAACTGTTCCTCTATCAGTCGGGCTATCTTACCATCAAAGGTTATACGGACGGCATCTATATACTTGGCATTCCCAACTATGAGATTCGCAAGGCACTATACAAGATTGTGCTGCCTGCACTGACGCTGAAAACGAACGACCAAGTCATATCTACCCAGAGCATGTTGTTGTACAACCTCCAGCTGGGCAACCTGCCCGAGGCCATGAAATGTCTGAAGGCGCTTGTGGCCGACGTGCCCTACAGCAACAAGAAACTGGCCAGCATGGACATGGAGGAGCGCTACCGACTGATATTGAGCACGATATTCAACGCCATCGGCTGCCGGGTAGAAGTAGAAAAAATGATCGCAACGGGCAGGATAGACATGGTCGTGGAGACCATCCATATCATCTATGTCTTGGAACTGAAACTGAGCAACAACGGCGGCATTCACGCCGCGACGCAACAGATCCGGGACAAGCAATACGCCGAACCCTTCAAGGCCGACAAGCGACGGGTCGTGGCGCTGGCCATAGAACTGGACGATCAGGGAAAGGGACTGGTCGATTGGAAGGAAGCCTGAAAAACATTACACAAAAGGCGGGCAACAAATTATTCGTTTTAAAAAAATATTTGTACTTTTGCAGCGGATTCACACCCCACGGACATAAAGAGTGGAAAGCGGGTCTTGATAGATGCCAAATATAAAAAAACAAAGAAATGGATAGTTTGTTTCTTCTACAGTTTACCTGCTTTCTCTTCGTGTCGATCAATGCCATCATCTTGGGGATCACACGATTACAGATCAAGTGGATGAACCGCCGATACGAAAAGTCGCAATGGCTGATATTCGCAGCCATGGTGGGACTGGCCCTGCAGTTTCTGGCACAAATGGGGGGGGAATTTCGGGCGAAAGGCGACGATGAGGGAGCCATATTCAACATGCTGGTCTATCCTCCCTGCTTCACGCTCATCGCCATGGGCATCTACAATATCGAGGCCATGCACGCCAATCTCCGAAAGATGAACGTCGTTTGTGCCACTATTTATGCCGCCATACTCGCTATCTTCGGTGTAGGCTATAGCCAGAGCGGAAGTTTCCATATTGGCAACTGGCTCTATGTGATGGTCTTCCTGTTTGGCGTCAATTTGGCCTACTGTCACGTGATGATAATAGTGGAAATCAGAAAGCGCAGAAGAATGCTGGAGGTGATGGCTGGTTACGATATCCTGCCTTACGTGAGATATGCGCGAGCCAGTGTATTCATGGTCTTTTTCCCTGCAGTAGCCCTGCCTTTTGCAGTTCTTTCCACCAAATCTCTATATGTAATCGGACCTCTGGGACTGCTTGCTGTCTTTTTCTTTACGCTCAGTTTCATGGCTTTGGGCTATAATTACGTGCCTTCCGAAGAACTTCTGGATAAGGAGGAAGAAGAGGAGGCTGCCATGGAAAGTGTGGAAGACAATGCCTGTTTAGAACTGCAGGATGAAGAACTTGATGATAAGAAAGAAATTTTACAATCACAGCGTTCAGAAAGACGGCAGAAGAACATCCGTGAGAAGTTGGATGAATGGTGTGCTGCCAAGGGTTATAGTGATGCGTCGCTGAATATGATTACCCTGTCACGTTCGTTGAATATCAGCAGATACGAGTTGTCGCGCTACCTCTCATCCTGTCTCAATACCACCTTCCGCCCCTGGCTTGCCGAGGTGCGTTTTGAGGCTGCCAAGAAGATGATGTTGGATAACCCCGACTTCGGTAATGACATCATTTCTGCCGAGTGTGGCTTCTCTTCCCGTACCCATCTCTACCGTATGTTCAAAGAGAAAGAAGGTTGCTCTCCTACGGCTTGGAGAGAGAAAAACTGTTAAAAAGTATGTATTAGGTGTCGCATTTCCCACGAATGCGACACCTATGTGGGGGAATGCGACACCTTGTTTCAAAGAAAAACACTATCTTTGCACCATGAAAAGTATAATAGATTCATTTGCCAAAGAAGAACAGGCTATCCTGATAGTAGCTTTGTTTCTCCTCATTTATGTTGGCATCATGATTAATGTCATGGTGAGGGAATACAGGACCTATCTTGATGATCACCCGATGTATCATTTCAGCCTGGGTGATTTCATCAGGAGAGGGCGTTTTTATATCTGCCTCATTCTCGGCGTAGTGTTTATCACGTTCGTATGTCTGGTAGTCAGTCTGATGGCAATCAGTATTCAGTAATTTCTTGATAAAATATAATAACAAAACATAACATTTATGATGAAAAGATTTCAAATCAATCCAATGGGTCGCAAGCCGGCCGTATGTACAATGGGGGGCGATAATCCGTAGATTCGCCCTGTTCCCATTGATGTTGCTCATGTTGTTGCTTCTGCCTGCCGGCATGGTGGCGCAGACGTCAGCTTCCAGTTCTAAGTATATAGCAACGTATGAATCCTCTACCCAAACCTTGACTTTCAAGAAAAATGTGGGTGAAACCCTTCCTGAAAATAGTGCTTGGGTGATAGATAGACAGAGGGTGGCTACTATCAATAATAAATTAGGGAATGGCACAATTGTGCACATTGTTTTCGATAAGAGCTTTAGCACATACACTCCTACATCGTTGAGCGAATTCTTTTGTGGTCTCACAAAGCTGGAAACTATTACAGGCCTGGAATACCTGAATAGTGAGAAGGTGACGGATATGAGCTATATGTTCTCATCCTGCTTAAGACTCACCTCTCTCGACATCACTAATTTCAATACAGCGAATGTGACGGATATGAGCTACATGTTCAATTCCTGCACAAAACTCACATCTCTTGACGTCACTAACTTCAATACCGCGAAGGTGAAGAATATGATCAGAATGTTCTCAAACTGTCAAGCTCCCACCTCGCTCAACGTCACAAACTTTAATACAGAAAAGATACCGGATATGAGCTACATGTTCAGTTTTTGCAAACAACTCACCTCTCTCGACGTCACTAATTTCAATACCGTGAATGTGACGAATATGAGTTCTATGTTCGCCTCTTGCATGGCTCTCACAACCATCTACGTCAGCGATAAGTTTGTAACGGACAAGGTAACTAAAGGTTCTTACATGTTCAATAATTGCGGAAACCTTAAAGGTTTTATCTCTAGCAAGACAGGCCACACCTGCGCCAACTACAAGACAGGCTATTTCACCAAGCTGGTAGGCAAGAATGGTGATGAGAAGATAGGAGCAACGGGAGAAACTCTTGCTACTGATAATCTCGTTCTTGACGATAGCAAGGACTTCGTGGCTTACGAGCCATTCGCAGCCAAGGCTGCATCTTACAACCGCACAATGAAGGAAGGCACCACTTGGGCAACGCTCTGCCTGCCATTCGAGGTATCTCTCGCAAATCAGGACTTCCGTGCTTTCAAACTCCTTTCAGCTGATGAGGGTACTGAGACCGTAGAACTCGAAGAAATAAAGACAAGGATCGAGGCTGGTACTCCTGTTATCATCAAGATGAAGGATGGAGCCACCGAGCTCAACTTCACAGAAGCCGACAAGACGATTGCAAAAGACGTTCAGACTGCTGAAACTGCTGATGCCAACTACAAGCTCCAGGGCATCTACACCAAAAAGGAGTTCAGCAAGGATGCTGATAACAACTGCTACATCGTGAAGGGCGACAAGCTGATGAACCCAGCCAAACTGTTGGATAAAACAGCAACAGAGTCTGTGGGCAGCAAGCCGTTCCGTGCTTACATGGTAGATAACTCTTCTGCTTCTGCAGCAGGTGCCAGAATGTTCAGCATCAGCATCAGCGTCGGCGGCAGCACCACAGCCATCGAGCAGTTGGAGACTACAGCAGATAGCAAGGCTGAATACTACGACCTCCAGGGTCGTCGCCTACAGAATTTGCAGAAGGGTGTGAACATCGTGAAGCGTGGCGGCAAGACCATGAAGGTTATCATCAAGTAATAAAAAATAGTAATAAAAATAGATATGAAAAAGAAAAGATATATCAAGCCAGTGGTTAGCGTCATGGAAATGGAAACCACAGCCATCCTCGCCGGCTCTGTTATCCAGAAGGCGGGAGAAGCGGATTACAGCGACGAAAAAGTGAAGGATTTCTGGGATAATGAAACTAATAAGGGAATTTGGGCAGACTAGCCCCCTGATTCTCTATCGTACCCCCAGGCAGCACATCTGATGCCTGGGGGCTTTTTCTTAATTTTTATCAGAAATCTCTTGCTGATATGAAAATAAAATCGTAACTTTGCGGTATCATTTTAAAACAGAAAGGTTATGAAGTACTTAGACCCTAAGGCAGACCTCACGTTCAAGAAGATATTCGGCAATCATCCTAAAAGACTGATCAGCCTCCTGAACGCACTCCTGCCACT